>VTLG01009778.1_pt1 | contig 19309 bp, 20 predicted proteins | sample 4694571 | NCBI WGS metagenome assembly VTLG01 (sample SAMN12604809, study PRJNA352737) | marine metagenome | biome: ENVO:00000447; feature: ENVO:00000209|ENVO:00000569|ENVO:01000036; material: ENVO:00002151; isolation source: viral sequences binned using virsorter ...
TTGGTCACAGAACACCGCATATAGTCTCGGTGATATAAGAAGACCTTCTTTAGTTCCTGTAGATGGTCTGTTTTTTAAAGTTTCAACCGCTGGAACAAGTGGTTCAACTGAGCCTGTATGGACACGGACTATAGGTGAAACAACCGCAGATGGTACTGTTGTTTGGACTGCAATTAGTAGCGTATATGAAGACATTTCAACATTAGCTCCAAATACGATTATCGAGCTATTTGAATTACAACTGAAGAGCGATTTGCATGGTAGTACAGATACATATAGGTGGCATAATGGCTGTAACGCCAATGTCTCTGGTAATATTACTTTTGCCTCACAATCCTATACAAGACAGCCTATTAAGGCTGATGGATTTACTTATTCAACAAAAGGAACTCTTCCTAGGCCAACTTTGACAATTGGTAATACTGGGGGTGTAATGACAACATTATTGCTCTTAGTTAATGATGTAACTGTAGGTAATGATCTTGGTGGGGCAACAGTTAGGCGAATCAGAACATTGAAGAAGTTTTTAGACGGGGAATCTGCTGCTGATCCCAACGCACGTTTCCCTACAGAGATTTGGTACGTCGATAGGAAATCTTCCGAGAATAGAAACGTTGTTGTATTTGAGCTTGCTAGTGAATTTGATCTTCCTAATACAAAAGTCCCTAAAAGACAATTAATAGGAAATATTTGTCAGTGGGCTTATCGTTCCACTGAATGTTCTTATTCTGGGAGTAATTATTGGAAGGCTGATGACTCTGTGGCAACTTCTCTAGCTCAAGATAAATGTGGCAAACGTATAAGTTCTTGTAAATTAAGGTTTGGAGCTAATAATGAATTACCGTTTGGCTCTTTCCCTACAGCAGGAAGAACACAATGAAATTATCGGAAGCGATCCAAGAGAAAGCTCTCGTACATGCTAAAGAAGATTTCCCTAGAGAAAGTGTTGGTTTAATTCATATTGTTAAAGGTAGAGAAAGGTATTTTCCTTGTGAAAATATTGCTGATGAGCAGGATTTACATTTTGTTTTAAATCCAGACGATTACATTAAGGCAGAAGAAAAAGGTGAAATTGTGGGTGTTATTCATAGTCATCCAATAACAAATCATGCTCCTAGTCCTGCTGATTTAGTTGCATGTGAGAAGTCTGGGTTACCTTGGCACGTTGTTAATCCACAAACAGGATTATGGGGGTACTGTGAACCATCAGGATATGAATTGCCTTATGTTGGTAGGCAGTTTTTTCATGGGATTATTGATTGTTATAGTCTTATTAGAGATTTTTATAAGCGTGAATTTAATATAGAGCTGACGGATTATCAGAGAAGAAATCAATGGTGGTACAAAGGCGAGAATATGTATTTAGATCATTTCAAGGATGAAGGCTTCATAGAAATACCTGCGGAAGAGATCGAATATGGATCTGTTATTTTGATGCACTTAGAAGCTGAAGTACCTAATCACGGAGGTATCTATATTGGAGATGGCATGGTTTTACACCATGTTCAGGATAGACTGAGTTCACGAGATCTTTATGGTGGCTTTTATCAAAAAAGCACCGCTAAAATCCTTAAACATGAAAGTCGTTAAAGTTTACGGAGAATTAAAGAAACGATTAGGTCAGGGTCGTTTTGAACTTGATGTAGCTACACCTGCTGAAGCGGTAAGAGCTTTATGTGCAAATTTCCCTGGCTTACAGAAATGGATCGTTGATAGTGAGCAAGATGGGGTTGGATTTAAAGTAAAGGTGGGGAAGGAATCTATAAAAGAAGACAATCTAGAGGAACTTCACTACCCCTGGAGCGAAAGAGATGTTTTCAGCATCACACCTGTATTAACTGGCGCTGGAAGAGGTTGGGGGAAGGTGATAGTAGGTGCGTTGTTAATTGGTGCGGCAATTATGTTTCCAGGGGCCTCATGGGGCATGGGAGGATTTAAGGCTGCTGCTGGATTCAGTGGTTTTCAAGCTGCCATAGGACAACTTGGGATAGCTATAACACTCATGGGTGTAGCAGAGATGTTATCTCCCGTACCCAAAATGCCTGATGATCCTGAACAATTACAAAGTTTTAGTTTTAGCGGGGTTGTTAATACATCAAAAATAGGAACTCCAGTACCAATTGCTTACGGAAGGCTTTTTGTTGGAAGTTCAGTCATATCAAGTGGTCTTGACGTTGATCAATTAGTCTAATGCAATACATCCGAGGTGCTGGTGGTGGTAATAAAGGAGGTGGTAACGAACCACCTGTAGAAGCTCCTGATTCGCTCCAATCAGTTCAATATGCAACTGTTTTAGATCTCATTTCAGAGGGAGAAATACAAGGCTTAGACGATGGGCATAAATCAATATATCTTGATGGAACGCCTGTTCTTGATTCAGGTGGCAACACAAACTTCTCTGGTTACACAGTATTAACTAGGCAGGGAACTCAAGCTCAAGTTTCTATTGCAGCTTTAGATGGTTCTGAGTCAGAAGTAGCTGTAGGAGCACAGATTGTTAACGCAACTCCAGTTGTTAGGCAAATAACAAACTCTAATACAAATAGAGTAAGAGTTACTTTAAGGATTCCTTCCTTTCGTAAGATTGAAGACGATGGAGATATCATTGGTCAAGAAGTAACTATTAAGATAGAAGTTCAATATAACGGTGGTGGTTATAACTTAGTCAAGCAAGATACCATAAAAGGAAAATCTAGTAACGTTTATTTGCGTGACTATTTGTTTAATTTAAGTGGTGCTTTCCCTGTTGATATCAAGCTTACTAGGGTTAGTCCTGATGACGCTGGGTCCAAGGAAGAAAGTCAAACATGGTGGGCAAGTTACACTGAAATTGTTGACGAGAAGTTAAGTTATCCCAATAGTGCCTTAATGTATTTAAGGTTTGACTCAAGGCAATTTAATAATATTCCTGCTCGTAAATATTTAATTAGGGGCATAAAAGTAAAGCTTCCATCTAATGCTTCTGTTGACACAACAACTCATATAGGCCGTGTTACATATAGTGGTCTTTGGAACGGTACGTTTGGAGCAGCTACATGGTGTAATGATCCTGCCTGGTGTTTATATGATTTGTTAACTTCTACTCGTTATGGGCCTGGTATTCCTGAAAGTACACTTGATAAGTGGGATTTCTATGCTATTTCTCAATATTGTAATGAGTTAGTTTCAGATAAAAAAGGTGGTCAAGAACCAAGATTCTCTTGTAATTTATTAATTAATAGTAGAAAGGATGTCTATAGAGTAATTATGGAGATGACCTCTTTATTTAGAGGCATGAGTTATTACGGTGCTGGCAGTTTAGCTGTTATGCAGGACAAGCCTGTTGACTCACAGTATTTAATAGGGCCATCAAATGTTGTCAATGGAGACTTTGAATATACAGGTGTATCTCAGAAAGCTAGGCACACAACAGTATCAGTCTCATATCAGACGTATGAAGGTTTAGGGGATGTAATGGTTGAGCATGTAGAAGATGCTGATGCAGTAGCGAAATACGGAATTATTAATAAGGATGTAAAAGCACTTGGTTGTTACTCACAGGGTCAGGCTCATCGAATAGGTTTGTGGACTCTTAAATCTGAACAGTTATTAACCCAAACATGTACTTTCTCCGTTGGTTTAGATAGTGGAATTGTTGTAAGGCCAGGGATGGTTGTTGACATTGCTGATCCAGTAAGAGCAGGGACTAGAAGGTCAGGGCGTATTGGGGCGAGTTCAACAACGACAGTTATTAACATTGACAGCAGTGAAGACTTCTCTGTTGATTTAACGAAGAGTCCAACACTATCTGTCATTCTTCCAACAGGTGTTGTAGAGACAAAAACAATTAGTAACTACGCTCCAAATGCAACTCCTCCTACGGTTACTGTTTCCTCTGCCTTTAGCGAAGCTCCGAACGATGAATCTGTATATTTAATACAAACGAGTGATGTTCAATCTCAACAGTATCGAATACTTAGTGTTGCAGAAGGTGCAGATGGAGTTTCTGCTGTAACAGCTCTTCAATACAACAGTTCTATTTACGCTTCTGTTGATGCAGATGAAGATATTGTTCTACGAGATATTAGTAATTTAAGTGCTGCTCCTGATGCGGTGACAGATATAGAAGGTCAAGAGTTTCTCTATTCAGATGGTCAGGGTGTATTCGTTGGTTGTGATTTAAGTTGGCAGCATAACCGTAAGAGAGTCACAGGTTTCAGAGTTACTTATCGAGTCGATAATGATAACTGGGCAACAATTACAACAGGTGCTCCTTCAGTCAGTTTGAGACAGGGTGGTAACTTTGGTGCGTTAAGAGCTGGAACATTACAAGTTCAGATTCAAGCGGTTAACTACTTAAACAAGGGAAGCACTATTGCAACATTTACAAAGGCTTTAGCTGGCAAGACAGCAGCTCCAGGGGATGTTACTAACTTCACAATGATCCCTACGAACGGATTAGCTCGTTTGCAATGGACTCAATCAAGTGATCTTGATGTTGTGGTTGGTGGTCTAGTTAGGATTAGACACTCACCTGCTTTATCTGGTGTTACTTGGGCTAATGCTTCTAGTATTCACAGTGACTTAACTGGTACAGCGAAAGAAGCTTATTGTGATCTGAAGTCTGGAACGTATTTAGCGAAGTTTGTTGATTCTGGTGGGAGGACAAGTACAGGTACAGCAGTTGTTGAATTTACAAAGCCTGAATTAGATAATTTAACGAACATCAATAATCAGACAGAGGATACAAGTTTTGCTGGTACAAAGACAGATTTAGTTGTTGCTGGTGGCGAGTTATTAAATGCTGCTGATGGATCGAATTGGGAGACAACAGGAACTTATTTATTCACTAATAATCCAATTGATCTAGGTGATATTTTCAATGTTCAACTTGATAGCACGTTGAAGGTCAGAGGTTTCTTCCCTGGCAACCCATATATTGATACTTTCTCTGATTTCGATAATATTGCTGACTTCGATGGTGCTACTCCTGCTACTTGTAATGCAGAGATCTACATAAGAACAACACAAACTGATCCAAGTAGTTCTCCTACATGGACAACATGGAGGCCATTTAATAATGCTCAATTCTCTGCTAGAGGATATGAATTAAAGTTAGAAGTTACTACTGGTGGTGATAACTCTGCCCGTATTGCAATTGAACAATTAAGAGTCGCTTCTAACGCTCCAACAAGAACAATTACTGGTACTGGAACCTCATCTGCGAGTGGAAATGTAACTATCACTTTCCCGAATAAATTCAATGCTGCACCTGCTATTGGAATAACTATGAGTACAACAAGTAGTGGCGACTATTACACGATTGCTAGTAGTTCTGGTTCCGCTTTTACCATTTCCATTTACAATAGTGGAGGAACCCCCCAAGCACGTTCATTCCACTGGACTGCTACTGGCTACGGAAGAGGTAATTAATGGCTCAGTCAGACCAAATTATTGCGAATGATACAGGGGCCAACGTAAGGGCCGACATAAATAGTAACCTTGCGGCTTTATATAGTCTTAGTAGTGGATCGAGCGCACCAAGTACAACTACAGCTCATCAACTCTGGCTAGATACAAGCACAACTCCTGATACCTTAAAGATTAGAAATGCTAGTGATAATGGGTGGATTTCTTTAGGTACTGCTGAGTCAAACTTAGGATTAGCAGCATTATCTGGGGCTACTTTTACAGGAAATGTTCTTGTTCCTGCTGGAACTGTTGGGGCTCCAGGCTTAGGGTTTGCTGGCGATACAGATACAGGCTTTTACAAATCTGCTGCTAACGAGATAGGAATTGCAACAGGAGGAACATTTCGAGCACGTTTTCATTCTGGTGGATTGATTCTTCAAGATGGAAATTCTCTAAGGTTTAAGGACTCAGGGAACTCAAACTATATTTCTTTAGCGGCTCCTGCTTTAACCAGTGATGTCACTTTAACTCTCCCAAATTCCGACGGAAATAGTGGAGATATGCTTCAGACAAATGGTTCGGGAGTCCTGTCGTGGCAAGCAGTTCAGGGTGTTCCTTCGGGTTCAGTTTTCACTCATGCAAGCACAACTCTTCCAAGTGGTTATCTGGAATGTAATGGTGCTTCTATTAGTAGGACAACTTACGCAGCATTGTTCTCAGCTATTGGTACGACTTGGGGGTCAGTTTCAGGAACGCACTTTAATCTTCCAGACCTACGTGGTGAGTTTGTAAGGGGCTTTGATAACAGCAGAGGTGTTGATAGTGGACGATCTTTTGCTAGTTCACAGGGAAGTCAATATCAACAACACAATCACTCTGCTTCTGCTACTTCTAGTGTCTCAGATCCAGGTCACAGACACAAAGGTCAAAGTCAAACAGCAAGTGGATCTGTGGCAGATGGTTTAAGTGTTTGGGTTAATGATAGAGCTATCGGTAACTATGGTTCTGGTAGTGGTTCAGGTGGTGGTCCAGTAGGAACAAGAGATTTCTTGACTAGCGAAACAACAGGAGTCAGCGTCAGTACAAGCGTTACAGTTAACAATGCTGGTGGAACAGGGAACAGTTCAGAAACAAGACCTCGAAATATAAGTATGATCTATATCATTAAGACCTAACACTATGGCTATAGCACCAGGCACTTATAACATGACGATCCAACGTGCTTCGGATCATCAAGTTAGCGTCACATTAAAAGATTCCAGCAATGCAGCAGTTAACTTGACAGGTTATTCAATCGCTTCGCAAGTTTGGGATACTGCCCGTACTGCTAAGGCGGCTGATGTTACATGTGCTATTACGACTGCATCTGCTGGTACGTGGACTTGGACTCTAACTGATACACAAACAGCAACATTTACGGCTGATGAATATAAATATGATGTTCAATTAACTAATCCTTCGGGGCTGAAAGAATACTGGATTGAAGGTACTATCTATATGGATGAAAGTTACACTAGATGACTTCAGTAAACATCACCACTAATAAGAACACAGTTACGATTGATGAAGACAATTCATCAATTATTACTGTTGCGACTGCTGGTGCTCAAGGGCCAGCTTGGTCAACAACAGCGACAACTTTGAATGATTCAGGTAAAGTAAATAAAAGTGTCGTTTATTACGACAGTGTTGCTGGCGAATACAAAGCCGATGCACTTCAGACCACCCTAACCCTCGTAGACGGAGGCAACTTCTAAAATGGCTAACACCCTAAGAATTAAGAGATCCACAGGGTCGTCAGCACCTACTTCTTTAGAAAATGCTGAATTAGCGTATGCAGAAGGTACTAATATTCTGTATTACGGGACCGGAACTGGTGGCGCTGGAGGTTCTGCAACATCTATTGAAGCAATTGGTGGAGATGGATATTACATAACTCGGTCTACTTCTCAAACTGTTTCAGGAGCAAAGACCTTTACAGGAACAGTTGATTTAAGTGGTGCAACCGTTCCTACATTCACTTGTGCTCAAAACTTAATCGTAAGTGGGAACTTAACGGTTTCTGGAACGACAACGACTGTCAATAGTACAACTACAACGATTGCTGATAAAAACTTAGAACTTGCAAAAGGTGCTGCTAATGATGCTGCTGCTGATGGAGGAGGAATAACAATTGATTCGGGAGATGGAGACAAGGAATGGAAATGGCTAAATGCTACTGATTCTTGGACTTCTAACCAGAGTATTGAAGTTGCAGGTTCATCACTCAAATACAAAATTGATGGGGTCGATGTTGTAACAAAAACTGGATTAGGTTCAACTGTTGTCGGGAGTTCCTTAACTTCGGTTGGAACAATTGGGACAGGTGTTTGGGCTGCAACTGATGTAGCAGTGGCTCATGGTGGAACAGGTGCAAGTACAGCAGCAGGAGCTTTAACCAATCTAGGATTAACAGCAACAGCCGCAGAACTAAACGCACTTGATGGAATCACTTCAACCGTCGCAGAGCTAAATGTTCTAGATGGAATAACTTCAACGGTTGCAGAGTTAAATATTCTTGATGGAGTAACAGCAACAGCAGCCGAGATAAACCATCTAGACGGCATCACTTCGACTGTTGCTGAGCTAAATATTGTTGATGGTGGAACATCTGCAACTTCCACGACTTTGGCAACAACAGATCGACTTGTTGTGAACGATAACGGGACAATGGTTCAGGTTGCCCTATCTGATCTTGTTACTTTCCTAGAGAATGGATCAGTTTCAGGTTTCGATATAGACGGAGGAACCTACTAAAATTAATTACTAGGAGGTAGGTTCAATGACTAACGTCGTCAAATTAAAAAGAGGTACAGGAAGCGATCCATCAGCTTCCGATATGGTAGTCGGTGAACCAGTTATAAGAACTGATACAGCCGAGCTATTTTTCAAAAAGGATGATGGGACGGTTGCAAAGGTAAGTGGTGGAGGTGGTGGCCCTGACTTTAAATATTTAGCTCTAAGAAATGCAGCTAATAATGGATCGGCTTCTTATCCTGCTGCTGACTTTACGTTAGTTACTGATGGGACAACAACTGCTATTAGTCCTGCTGCTGCTGCGACTTTATTAGTTAGTTATGCAGGTGTTATTCAACAGCCTTCCACTGGAACGTCTACTCCTGCTAATGGGTTTGCTTTATCAGGTTCGACTATAAAGTTCTCTGCAAATATTGCTGCTGCACCTGACTTCATTATTTACCAGGAGAGTGGTGGAATTGGCGAACCAAGTGATAACACAGTTACAAGTGCAAAGATAGTTGATGGAGCGATTGTTAATGCAGATGTAAACGCAAGCGCAGCGATAGCAGGAACAAAAATTTCTCCTGATTTTGGGTCTCAGAATATAGTTACAACTGGTAATCTTGATATTGGTGATCTTCCTAATACGACTAATAATTCGTTGATGAAAATTGCCATCCAAGATACAGATGGTGTTTTAAAATCTGATGATGTTATTAAAATAAATCCTAACCAAGGTGTATTAAAAGTAAATGAATTATACCTATCAAATAATCATGTAAGGGCTGGTAGTAATGGGCCGTTACATCTAACTACAGCAAATGCAAATGGCACTGTTGATTTAAAGATTAACACTACTCACGTTGAAGTTAATGGTAACTTACTCCCAGCGACAGATAGTACTGACAACGTAGGTGCTAGTGGAACTCGTTGGGCAAATGTTTATTCTGATGCGGTTAATGTTGCAGGGGACATTACAGTTACAGGAACAGTTGATGGGGTTGATATTGCAGCAAGAAATACTTTATTTGGTGGGCTTACTTCAAGTTCTGGAGTGTTAAGTAATGGTGTAACAGCTACGACCCAATCAGCAAGTGATAACAGTACAAAAGTAGCGACGACAGCCTATACGGACACAGCAATTTCAAACTTAGTTGACTCTAGTCCTGGCGCATTAAATACATTAAATGAACTTGCAGCAGCACTCGGAGATGATGCTAATTTCTCAACGACAGTAACAAATAGTATTGCCACTAAAATGCCCCTTGCAGGTGGCTCTTTTGTTGGGGATGTTCTCTTTGATAACCAAAGCAATGCAGGTAAAGACATCTTTTGGGATGAGTCAGCCGATTACTTGAATTTTAAAGACAATGTTCATGCCACATTTGGCGATGGAAGCGACTTGAGAATTTACCATGATGGGAGCCACAACATTCTTTTAGGCGTAAACGGTGCAGATTTTAAAATCAAAGATGCTAGTAATAACTCGGCTATATTTGATACTTCAGCAGGGGTTGAGCTTTTTTATGCAAACTCAAAGAAATTTGAGACAACTTCAACGGGAGTAACTGTAACAGGTAAATTAACTACTACTGATGATATTCTTTGTGGAGATAATGTAGTAGCTCGGTTCGGAACGGGCCAGGATCTTACTATTTATCATAATGGAACGTCTAATTATATTCAATCGCCTAATAGCCATGCTCAATATATAGACTCTAATTTAATTATTTTTAGGAACGGTGCTGGAAGTGAACAACTAGCTCAATGGCAAGCCAATGCTGAATCATCTCTATTCTATGACAACGTTAAGAAATTAGAGACAACTTCAACTGGTATCACTGTAACTGGAGACATAAGACCTACTGGTCATATTTATTTGGGAGATTCTGATGTTCTTGCGTTAGGAGCTAGTGAAGATCTTACAATCCATCATGATGGAACTTCAGTTGGTTATATTGATAATAATACAGGTCTATTAAAAATATTAAGTGATAATCAGATCAGTTTGGCTGACAAAGATAACGGTGAAGATTATGCCAAGTTTATTGAGAATGGGGCGTGTGAACTCTACTATGACAACTCAAAGAAATTACAAACTGAAAGTAATGGAGTCCGTATTAACGGTATTCTCAAAACAAGTATAACCAGTGGTCAAGCATTAAGTTATGGAGATAATGCTCAGATACATTTAGGAACAGGAGACGATCTTCAACTTTACCATGATGGATCTAACAGCTACATTTCTGAAGCTGGTACAGGTTCTTTATATATAAAAAGCTCTGCTCAATTATATTTACAATCTTATGGTGGAGAAAACTTTTTAAAAGCCGATGCTAACGGAGCCGTTGAATTATATTATGACAATGAAAAAGTATTTGAAACCTATCAGCATGGTGTTTTAGTTCAAAATACAAATGGAAATGGTGAAATAACAATTAGAGGTAGTGAAGGTAATGGTGCGCAACTCTACTTACAATGTGATGATGCAGACGATCACGAAGATAGATGGAGGGTAGATACAAATGCTACAAACGGTTCTCTTGGCATCCAAAACTTTGGTGACGGAAGTTGGGAGAAGAATATTGAATGTAATCATGGCGATAATGTTGAACTCTATTACGACAACTCACTGAAATTAGAGACATCTGCAAACGGTATCAAAGTATATGACAAGATTGGTGTAAACATAACACCGACGACTGCCTTACAGTTTTTAGATCATTCTGGAAGCTATGACGGCAAAGCTTCCTGGGGAAATTCAGCAGATCTTCAAATTTATCATACTGGTAGCCATGCTTATATTAATAATGATACTGGTTATTTACATCTACAATCATCTACGTTTGAAGTAAAAGCTAGTAATGGTGAAACAGAGATTTTAGCATCGACAAATGCGCACGTTCAACTCAATTATGATGGCGCTAAGAAACTTGAAACTCAATCAGGTGGAATAAAAGTTAATAACGGAGCAGGTGGAAGTGTTTACTTAAATATGGCTGCAAGTGGTGGAAGTAGCGGTTATTTATACGGTGGTAGTAATCAAATAGGACTCTTATCTGAAGATCAAGAATGGCATGTTAAGTGTGTTAAAAATGCTGGAGTAGAATTACTATATGACAACACTGCTAAGTTAGAAACTAGGTCTGGTGATGTTCTAATTAAAGATGATTTGAGGATTCAAGATAATAATAAAATAAACATCGGGACGGGCGATGACCTCCAGTTGTTTCACGACGGAAATAGCCACATAGAAAATTCTAATTCACATCTCTATATTAAAAACAAAACATCTGGCTACGGTCTAATATTTGGCACGTCAAATACAAATAGATTCCAGATTGGTGATACAGGTCATATAACCCCATCAGCCGATAACTCTTATGATATTGGTCAGTCTAATTTGCGGATAAGAAACATATATACAGGTGACTTACATTTATCAAACGAAGGAGGCGACGGAAATACTGTTGATGGAACCACTGGTAATTGGACGATCCAAGAGGGTGCGGAGAATCTCTTTATCGTTAATAATAAAAACGGTAAGAAGTTTAAAATCGCTCTTCAGGAGGTATCCTAATGGCTCTTTATTCGGATCAGACAATAATTTTTCAACCAATGACCTCGTATTACCATGTGTCCAATTCGAGCGCACAGTCAGGTTGGAAGACACTTACTTGGGCTAATTCAGAAATTACAAATAGTGGATTAACTCATAGTAGCGGTAACTTTACTGTTAACGGCTCTCAATATGCAGGTTACTACTATGTAACTTTTAATCATTTACATACTAATGGCTCACATGATAATTACTGGCTCAGGATTGTTAACAGTGGTTTAAACCGTTGTGCGTACCAAAGATCTAGAGATGGTGATGGACAAGGTATTTCTTGCATTATGTACTTAGCAAGTGGCTGGAGTTATTCGTGTTCGGTATATCATGGAAATAGTTCCCATGCTTGTAGTAGTGCAGATCGGTGTTGTCGAACCAGCGCTTTCCGTCTTAATAACATTTAACTATGACTAATCCTCCAACAAAAGTAGCTGATATCTATAAAGATATGAAAGACGTCACATGTTCCCCAAATATTTGGTGGGACAAATTAACTGAACTTGCAACAGCAGTTTTAAGAGATGGTGAAAAAATTGATGACGGTATAACTTTTTTTTGGTATAAAGATGGCGTACTAAGTGCTGACGATGGGATTATTGATGTTGCAGCATTTCAAGCAGCTATTAACGCAATTGACGCAACAGCGGAAGGAAATAAAAACGCCTTTGGCGAATTAAGAAAAGAACGTAATTTGCGATTAGCAGAAACCGATTGGATGGGTAGTCCTGATGTAACAATGTCTGATGATTGGAAAAAATATAGACAAGATCTAAGGGATTTACCTGCCAACACATCTGATCCTACTTCTCCTACCTGGCCTACCAAACCTTCTTAAGTCATGGCACTCACCAGAATAAAAACGGATGGCATTACTGATGGGAGCATCCTTAATGCAGATATAAACGCTAGTGCTGCGGTTGCATTATCAAAGCTTTCTACATCTGGAACGGCTAGCGGGTCTACTTATCTAAGAGGTGATGGAGCGTGGAGTACTGTACCTTCTGCTGATCCTTCTGTAGGAATTGATTTCAACGATAATGTAAAAGCTCGTTGGGGAACGGGGAATGATTTAGAGATTTACCACACAGGTGCTCAAGCTAATATTAGAGCTGCTACAGGTCAAGGATCTCTATGGCTTACTGGCGATCAAATTGAGTTAATAAATGGTGCTGTAAGTGAAAATATGCTTATAGCTACTCAAAATGCAGCGGTAAAATTATATTACGATAACTCTTTGAAATTAGAGACAACTTCTGCGGGGGCTAAATTAAGTGGCAACTTAGCAATTAATAATTCAACTCAATCAAAAATTGTTTTAGATACATCAGATGGTTCCGATAGTAAATGGTTAAACATTAATGGTGGTGGAGATGCTTCTCAGAGTAGAGGCGGTGGAGTAATGTTTGCTGGCAATGAATATACAAGTAACGAAGGAAGAGTTTGGTTACTGGCGGGCAACTCTGGCAGTGCTAATGGAACGATTGATTTTTCTACTGGTGGTTCTTTAAGAGCGAGATTAACGCATGACGGACATTTCACAATACCTAATGATTCAAGTATCCTAAAGTTAGGTGCTAGCAATGATCTTCAAATCTATCATGATGGTAGTAATAGTTTCTTAAAAGATACTACTGGTGACATAATAATTAGGTCGGCTGATGATGTATACATCCAACCTCAAAACGGAGACTTAGGAGTTTCAGTAATAGGTGATGGAGCCGTTGAAATTTATTATGATAACGCAAAGAAATTAGAGACAACTAACGACGGGATCAAGGTTAGTGGAGCGAGGTCAGACTTTCTTGGATCTGGTCAACAAACATTTGTAGTGGGATCAAGTACGGGTGCTGGAGCTTATGTAGTTTTAGATGGTGATTCTAATGGCGATGCTGTTGGAAGTGATTACTCTTATATAGCGCATAAAGCAGATGGACACGTTGAAATATCTTGTGATAACCCTGCTAATAATGCCTCTTTCTATCTAAAAGTAGCTGATGGGACTGAGAACGCTTTATACGCTCAGGCCAACGGAAAAGTTGAGCTTATGCACAATGGATTGTCGAAATTAGAGACAACTTCTGACGGAGTTAAATTTACTGGCGTTGAATATCTTACTGAAGGTACTATATATCTTGAAAAAGGTGGAGCGCATCATCATAGAATATTAATTAATGATCAAGGTAATGATTTAGCTTTCCAACAGAGTTCAGATTCAGGAGCAAATACAAACTTTACAAGCTATCTAAGAATGAAAGATGGTGGCGATATATGGTTACCAGTTGATGCTACAAAACTTCTGCTTGGTGCTTCTGAAGATCTTCAAATATATCATGATGGTCATAGCCGAATTAAAACATCTTCTAGTGCAGCAGGTAATCTAGTTATTGATAGTAATAACGATATAAATCTCAGAGTCAATAATTCAGAAATGGCTGTTCATTGTCACGAAAATGCAGCCGTTGAATTGTACTATGACAACTCAAAGAAATTTGAGACACATACTGACGGAATACATGTAACTGGTGATGTTTCAATAACTGGTAATTATCTGGCAGATGATAATGAAAAGATAAAAATGGGTGATGGTGCAGATCTTCAAATCTATCACGATGGGAACAACAGCACGATTAAAGACTCAAGTGCTGGTTGGTTGCAGCTTCTAGGGGAGAAAGTCAAACTAGCAAACTCTGATGGTTCAGAAACATTCTTACAGGTTGAAAGAGATGGCGGAGTAAAACTCTACCATAATAATGTATTAACTTTTAACACAGAATCAACAGGAATAGAACTTCGTGGACCTGAATCAGGTAATTGCGAATTATATATGTATGCTGATGAAGGCGACGATAATGCTGACTTATGGAAATTTGTAGCTGATGTCAACGGAGGCTTTAGTGTTCAAAATAAAACCTCTGGTTCATGGGAAAATAGTATAACTGCTATTGGTAATGGTGCAACAGATTTATGGTATGACAATTCAAAGAAATTTGAAACTCTAAATAATGGTGTTAAATCAGGTGGTAGAGTTTGGGTAACAGATGGAAATTCATTTGTAGCTGGTGATGGTGATGATTTAAAGATTTTCCATGATGGAAATAATTCATACGTTCAAGACTTTGGAACAGGTTTCTTAGGTCTGCAAGGAAGTGAAGTAAGAGTACGAAATAATAGTGGACATCCACAAATTGTATGTAGTAATGATGTTGTTGAACTCTGGTATGACAACGCAAAGAAATGTGAGACAACTACTAATGGATTTAGTATCTCAGCCAATAATGATATAAGATTTAATAATGGGAACTGGACTGGAAACTCGGCAACTAAGATTCAGTATCACGATAGTGCCTTATATGTTGTTGGGGGTACTAATGGAGTAAGGATAAGAAGTTATAACGGTTCTAGACAGATTGAAATGAATAATGATGGGCATTTTAGACCAGCAAATAGTAATACACAGGATTTAGGAGATTCGAGTTATCGTTGGAGAAACCTCTATACAAACGACCTTAATTTATCAAACGAAGGTTCTGCAAATGAGGTCGATGGAACGTGGGGCGATTACACTATCCAAGAGGGGGAATCTGATCTCTTTCTGCTTAACCGTCGCAACGGTAAAAAGTACAAATTCAATGTTACGGAGGTGAACTAATGGCTATTAATTTCCCAGAAGGTACACAAAATTTACCAACTAATATAGTTCAAACTAGATCGAGTATTTCTGCCGGAAGATATAGCGTTAACAGTGGAAATTGGAGTGATGTAACAGGAATGTCTGTTTCTATAACACCAGGAAACACTGCTAGTAGGATCTTAGTTATAGTCAGTATGGGTGCAGGAGGGACAGATATAGGTAATTTTGATCATGGACAAGCTCATCGAATTTTGAGAAATGGGAATGACTGTAATATTTTAGGTAATAGTGATGGTAGCCGTCAGAGAATAGCGATGAAAGGTTCTGGATGGGCCTATAATGCAGATCACATGGGTGGCGGTGTTGGCATAATTGGAGTTGATCATCCAAATACAACAAGCTCGGTTACTTATAAGCTCCAAGTCAAGTGCCAAAGTCGTCAATTTGTTATGAACGGTTGCCCCAATAACAGTAATACCAGCAACGTGTACCATTCTCGATCTTGTTCTCATATTATTGTTCAGGAGTTTCTACTTTAAGATGGCTGCTACACATCAACCAATAAAAGAAGGATGGCAAACCAGCATGGGCCATGCTCTTATGTCGAAGTGGCCTAAAATTGAATGGTCTATTGATGGCGATGAAACTTACGAGAATATTACTTGGATAAATTTGAATGGTGAAACGAAACCAACAGAAGCCGAGATAAAAACAGAGTGGGATCGTCTACAGGCTGCTTATGATGCCAACGCTTACGGAAGAAATCGTCAACCAGAATATCCAGATATAGGAGAACAATTAGATAACCTTTATCATGCAATAGACGCAGACGCAGACTTAAAAACTAAGTTTGCTGATTTCCATACTGCTATTAAGGCAGTTAAGGACAAGTATCCTAAGTCGTCTTAAAACGCTAAACTTTAACTAAAACATTTCTCCAATGGCAATCACTAAAGTCTGGGAAGTCAACAAATGCGAGCGTGAGCTTGCTGATGGTTATGTCTTCAAAGTTATCTATCGTTGCAAGGGACTTGACGACGGTACAGAAAAAGCAAGAGCAACAGGTGAAGTATCACTTGATAAGCCTTCTAGTCTTGTACCATTCAATGATCTAACAGCAGATCAAGTCATAGGTTGGGTTAAGGCAAAACTTGACGCTGATGCTGCTGGAACGGTGGCCTCTATCGAAGCAAGCCTTGAATCAGAGATCAACGCAATTAACACACCAGCAACCGCTACTGGTAATCCTTGGTAGTTTGTATCTATAATCGGGATGTTTAAAATTATTTAAATGTCCCAAGTTATTGACACTAAGATCGCTGGTTACAAAGAGGAACTTGCTAAAGCTCAAGAGAGATTAGCTCAAGCTCAAAATGCAACCACTCAATCCACGCAGCAGATTATCGCCTTAAAAGGTGCTATTCAAAGCTTGGAAGAAGTTAATGCTGAGATGCTATCTACTGCTGGTCAAGAAGCTGAAACTGCTGAGTGTAACTTACCCCAATAAGATACAAAGGTGCGAGGCTAGCGGTTAAAGCGAAGACCATGATTATAATTGGACTAAGTGCTTTAATAAAAGCATCTCTCCAGATATGATCCATGTTTCAAAAAATCGTTAATGCTGTTGCTATCTTAAGCCTTCTACTTAGTGGTGGGCTAGCTGGTGGTGCGTATTTTGGTTACAAATATGTAACATCTGAGCAATTCAAAAACAAAATCAAAAACTCCTTAATGGGTGGAGTGACTAAAGCATTACCTTCCGTAGTAGGAGGGCAGATGCCTAAGTCAACTGGCCCTGGGATACCGTTTAAATGAACCCACTCAATTGGATTGGTTCGTTATTCGTTTATACATCACCCGATCCAACAGACGGATACCGTACATTCTTACGCTTTAAAACCAGTAAGGAACTCCAGAATATTGCTGGAACGACTGGACATTACAGCAAAACTATTCTGATCAATATGATTATTGATGGGCATAGATAACATTGGGATAGCCCCTATTAATACACCTAAGATTGATGTTCAGGTTATTAATGCTCCAACCATACGACATCCTGTTGTTCCTGTTTCTGTACCAATTGGTTTTCCGATAATACAAATGCCTTGTGTGGAGGCAAGGCGATCTACTTATGAAAATGAGGCGTTAGTTAATAACGATCCAAAGGGGAATGTTGTGTTATGTGAAGGCAATGTGCCGAGTTTCACACCAATGGATTTTACGCCCAATGACTTTACTTATGTAGAAAGTGATTTAAAGCAAGATGAAGAACAGGAGGCTGTGAAACCAGTTACGCCTGAAATTCCTACAGATAAGAAAGAGGAAGAAATATTTTTCGTTGAATGTCCTGGGCCGAAAGATCAAAGGGTAGGAGATTTTCGTAATGAAAAACGTTTGGAACGTGTTAAAGGTCACGAACTTCGTAATGATGGTCGTGAATGTATAACTCTCTATGAACCAGTCACATTCGTCGAGCAATACCTCCCTAGCGGGGCCACTGCTTCTTTTACTGCTGCTACTGCTTTGGTTGCCGCCAGCACTCCACTACTACTTAATATCATCAAACCTGCGGTAAAAAATATCGTTAAGAAGATTACTACTAAAAAGAAAAAGGAAAAGAAGTAAACTATAATTTCTTCAGAGGATATACCGTGAAAGCTTGCGTGGCTGATCCGTCAATGTTCTCTACCTATTTAGCAACTGGAATAATTTTGTGCGTGTGAGGGAGATTTGGTTTGCTCGTTACGACCACATCTTCACAGAGCTTGTAATACTGACTGTTCTTAGCAAATTGAATACCGCTTTGCATTAGCTGTCCACATTCTTTGAGTCTCGCGATGTGCCAGGATAATTGTGAATCCTTTAACATCTGATCTGTACGTGCCAATTGATTATCAATAGCCTTCTTACATCTTCTCTGTAGAGATTGGTCTAGTGGGACGCTAAAGGTCATGGAGAATCCGAAGTTCAAAGACATATTGTCCTTCTGACCTGTCCTTGTATTTTGATAGTGACTAATGTTTCCATCGTCATCATAGATAGGAGCTTCGTACCAATATTCTCTAGGTGTACTAAATGAATGTGAGTCAGTAACAAATGGAGAGAAAGTTAACATCGGGCCTTGACATACAATGTTGCCTCCATATTGATTTTGTATTAAATTACCGTTTAACGATTGTATAGCCATATTGGTAACCGAACCACTGGAATTGGCTACAGGAGCAGCGGTTTGGGAGGTATTTGATAATACTTTAGGGGCGAATATACAGCTAATTATTGTGAGAACACTGACGTACTTTCTGTAACGCTTTCTATAACTGATGTTCTTTGGATGATTGTTTGATTTGAAAGACCAGGGCCAATGTAACTCTCTACATATTGGAACGCTTGACCTGGAGTCGTGATCGTGACGTTTGGCCTGTTTGTTAAATCTGCTCCTGTCCATGTATATGTAACTCCATCAATTACTTGGGAGGTTGTCGTCGTAGGAGGGGAAAGAGTCGCACCATCAACCGATATATTCGTTCCGTTAACCGTATAAGTATGCCCAGAATTATAGTCATTGCTGACAATAGTTTCAGTAACATTGGAGGTAGTTCGTGTCGTGGAACTGAGCGTTCCAGCCGAAAAGTTTGGTACGACGGGGACAGCATAAGCGGGGGAAAAGTAAAGTAATAATAGGGGTAAAAGTCTTTTCACTACTTAATTGTTAGGTTTGTAACTACCGACCCAATTGCTGAAGTTCCAGCTCCTCCCGCCACCACAGTCACAATTCCAGAGCTGAGAGCTGTACCAGCCAATGATCCAGCGACACCTCCAGACATTGTTAAAGTTTCTCCGTAAGCTGGCATATCTGCTACGACTCCAGAAGTAACATCAACTCCAGTTCCTAT
>VTLG01011506.1_pt1 | contig 19308 bp, 24 predicted proteins | sample 4694571 | NCBI WGS metagenome assembly VTLG01 (sample SAMN12604809, study PRJNA352737) | marine metagenome | biome: ENVO:00000447; feature: ENVO:00000209|ENVO:00000569|ENVO:01000036; material: ENVO:00002151; isolation source: viral sequences binned using virsorter ...
TAACCAAAAAGGGTCTATTTTGATGTTGCCACTTGTAACCCATTGTAGCCAAAGGTTTTACAGCGTTTTCGACTGTTGCCGCTGCCACTTGGCCGCCGCGCTGGTGTTGCCTGCCGTCGGCGGTCGAGGAATGAGCCTATGAGCCGCACCACAAAACCAGCAGCGCCCGATCCCTGGCGCAATCGCATCGTCGGCCAGGGCGATGAGGCCCCCGATCAGTTGTTAGCCAATCCGAGCAACTGGCGCGTGCATCCGATGGCCCAACGCGAGGCGCTGGCGGCGGTACTAGATGAGGTCGGCTGGGTGCAGCGCGTCATTGTCAACAAAACGACGCAGCACGTCGTCGACGGCCATTTGCGCGTCGCGCTCGCGTTGTCGCGTGACGAACCAACGATCCCTGTCAACTATGTCGAGCTGGACGTGCGCGAAGAGTCGCTTGTGCTGGCCGCCCTTGATCCGATTGCCGCAATGGCGACGACCGACAAGGACAAGCTGCGCGAGCTGCTCGAACAGGCGCAGGTCACCGACGATCAACTGCGCGCGGCCATTAGCGACGCCGCTGGCCTGCAACCGAAACCGGCCGAGGGCAAGACTGATCCTGACGCCGTGCCTGATGAGCGCGCGACCGAGATCCAGCGCGGCGACTTGTTTGCACTCGGCGATCACCGATTGCTCTGCGGAGATAGCACCAAGGCGGATGACATAGATATATTAACAACTAGCGAGCCTGTTGACGTTTGCGCTACTGATCCGCCGTACGGCGTAAACCTCGACTATAAGAGTCACGACGACGGCGATCTGAGCGCCTACTGGTCACTAATGGCCGACTGGGTGACGCAAGCAAGAAAAATATCTAGTTTGATTGTTTGCACCGTGGGTAATAAGCATAACAACGAATGGTTTAAACGTTTCGATCCAGATTCGTTTTGTGTCTGGTTTGATCCAATGAAACAATCGCCGCACAAAGCTGCATACTTGTGCAAATCGGAGCTAGTGCTGGTATTTGGTAAAGTGCCAGAAAGGTGGGCCTGGGATACGTGGCAAGTCAACAGCGTACGCGGTGACGGGTTGCGCGATCTACACCCGTGTCCTAAACCTGTTGAGTTGTGGTTAGAAATTATTAAGCCGGTTAGTTATAAGACGATCTACGACCCTTTTGTGGGCAGCGGCACGACCATCATAGCCGCCGAGCAACTTAGCCGCCGGTGTTACGCCATCGAGATCGAGCCGACATACTGCCAGGTCACCATTGACCGCTGGGAGGCGTTCACAGGCCAGAAGGCCGAGAAGGTGCAACCATGAAGGGCCGAAAACCAAAACCGACCGTACTCAAACAGCAGGACGGCAACCCAGGGCGGCGACCGATCAACGTCGACGAGCCGATTGCGATCCCAGGGATGCCAGACTGCCCGCCGCACCTGGACGACGAAGCGCGCGCCGAGTGGTGCCGCACGGGGCCGCTACTCGTCAAAGAACGGCGCATGTCGCCCAGCTACCGCGCGATCTTTGCCGAGTATTGCGTCGCCTGGTCGCGCTGGGTGATGGCCGAGAACAAGGTGCGTGAGTTTGGGCCGGTCCACGCGACGCCGAACGGGTTTCTGCAGTCGTCGCCGTATCTCACGATTGCACGCGACGCGTTCAAACAACTGCACACGGCGTTGACCGAGCTGGGCTTGTCACCGGCCAGTCAGGCTCGCGTGACAACCGTCAAACAACCGGCGACGGTGTCGCGTCTGGATGCGTTTGTAATTGATGGCAAAAAAAACCAAGCGAGCTAAACCGAAACGCGCGCCAGCCTGGGCGCAGCGCGCAAAACGCAGCGACGACAGCGAGGCGACGCGGTACGCCTACGACGTCGTGCGCAAGGCGATTGTCGCGGGGCCATTGGTGCGGCTCGCGTGTGAGCGGCATCTGCGCGATCTGCTGGATGGTCACAAGCGCGGCCTGCGGTTTGACCGCGACAAGGCGGCGCGGATCACGAATTTCTTCGAGACGTTTCTCAAACTCAGCGACGGCGTGTGGGCGGGCAAGCCGTTTTTGTTGGAGCCGTGGCAGTGTTTTATCCTCCAGTCGTTGTTTGGTTGGGTAACGGCCGACGGGTATCGACGGTTTCGGCTGGCGTTTTGCGAGCTAGGAAAAGGCAACGGCAAGTCACCCATGTGCGCAGGCGTCGGCTTGTATGGGCTTGTCGCTGACAACGAGGCCAGCGCGGAAATCTACAGCGCGGCGACCGCGCGCGACCAGGCCAAGATCCTGTTTACAGACGCCGTCAAGATGGTCGCGGCCTCGCCAGAGTTGTCGAGCGTGATCCGATCCAATCAAAACAACTTGAGCGGGCCGGACTATTCGTTTTTTCGACCGGTCAGCTCCGAGCACCGCGCGCTCGACGGTAAACGGGTGCATATGGCGTTGATCGACGAGATCATGGAGCATCCGAACGACCTGGTCGTCGAGAAAATGATCGCCGGTCGCAAGGGGCGCAAGCAGCCGCTGCAATTTGAGATCACCAACAGCGGCCACGACCGCACGTCGATCTGCTATACGCACCACGACTACAGTGAGCGGGTGCTGAACGGCACCGTGCAAAACGATCAGTGGTTTGCCTACGTCTGCGGCCTCGACGACGGCGACGATCCGTTTACCGATCCGTCGTGCTGGATTAAGGCCAACCCGAATCTCGGCGTGAGCATTGAGCCGAGTTACATCGAGCAGCAGATCACCGAGGCCAAAGGGATGGCGAGCAAAGAGGCCATCGTGCGGCGGCTCAACTTGTGCCAATGGACGCGCACCCGCACGCGGGCGATTGACCTGGCGCTGTGGGATCAGTGTCCTGATCTGCGCGGCGTCGAACTGGCTGGCCTGCCGTGTTTCGGCGGCCTCGATCTCGGCATGTCAGACGACTGGTCAGCGTTTGCGGTCGTGTTTGAACTAGGCGACGGTCAGTATGGCGTCGAGTGTCACTTCTGGCTGCCGGAAGCGACGACGCAGCGCGAGGACGGGCGGCCGTATGAGGCGTGGCTCGACGCGGGCCTGATCCGCGTGACGCCTGGCAGCGTGACCGACTACGACGTGATCGAGTCGGACGTGCTGGATCTCTGCGAGCGGTACGGCGTGCGCGAGGTCGGCTTCGACAAGCGCTTTAGTATGCAACTGGCGCACCATCTCGTCGGGGCTGGTCAGGCGATGATCGATCAGCCGCAGGGCTTTGCGTTGAGCGAGGCGTGCGTGCGGTTGCAGGAACTGATCGCGGCGGGGCGTTTACACCATGACCGCAATCCGATCCTGACGTGGCAGGTCGGTAACCTGGTCGTGCGCACGGGCCGCTACCAGGAAGTGCGGCCCGATAAACAGGAGTCAGCCGAGAAGATCGACGGCGTCGTGGCGTCGTTGATGGGGCTGGCGCGGTCAATCTCGCAGCCGGAGGAGATCGGCAGCGTGTACGAGGAGCGCGGGATCGTCACCTTGTAAAAAGAATTCACTCGAGGCATTGAGCGAAAAAATTCGAATTTTTTCGACATTTTAGCCACAACCGGAAAAACCGACCGTCAGAGAAGCCGTACACGCGACGATCTCCAGGCAAGTGATACTAGAGCATCCTGGTTTTTGGGCTGCCGCCGCCGTCTCGAAAGTTTTCACAAAGAAGTTGTCGCCGCGTCGCATCGTCTGAAACACTGCGCGCAGTGGCCGCCGACGCCTGCTTCGTGATTGGTTGGGTCGGCCTGCTATATGGCTGCTATCTCGTCGCCCTGCCTCTCGGTTTGATTGTGGGCGGCCTCACCTTGATCGCTGTTGGCGTGTTGTTAAGCAATCGACGACCACCATATGGGTCTACTTAAAAAACTTTTTGAAGAGCGCGCCACGTTGGCCCGACCGACCTCGTGGCTCATGGACGCGCTCAACAGCACGCCGACCGCGAGCGGGGTATCGGTCACGCAAGAGACGGCGCTGCGCAATCCGGCCGTCTATCGGGCGGTGAGTCTTATCAGTTCAACCGTGGCGCAGTTGCCGCTCAAAATCTACCGGCGTTTGCCGGACTACGGCAAGGTCGAGGAAAAATCGCACCAGCTCTATGGGCTGCTGCACGACGCGCCTAATCCCGAGATGACCTCGGTCGACTTTCGCGAGGCGGTACAAAGCGATCTTTGTTTATACGGGAACGCCTTTGTGCAAGTGGTGCGCGATGACCAGGGCCGCGTCACGCAGCTGTGGCCGTTACGGTCGGCCTGGATGACGCTCACCCGCGACGCCGATCGCACGCTGGTCTACCAATACCAGACGCCCGATAAGCGTTATGAGTGGCGCTATAACGTTTTGCGGCCGCCGGTGTTACATCTGCGCTGTTTTTCGGCTGATGGGATTGTCGGCCGGTCGCCGATCACCGTGGCGCGTGAGTCGATTGCGGCGGCGATTGCCGCTGACGAATACGGCGCGCGTTACTGGGCCAACAACAGCGTACCCAACGGCGTGCTACAGGGACCGAAAAACGCCCGACTGACAGCCGAGGCGCAGCAGCGACTGCGGGACTCCTGGCGAGCGAGTCAGGAGGGGCTGCGCAACAGTCACAAGGTTGCCGTGTTAGAGGACGGCTGGCAGTTTTCACCGATCAGCGTTGCCAACCGCGACGCGCAGTGGGTCGAGGCGCGTCAGCTCGGCGTTGTCGACGTCTGCCGATTGTATGCGTTGCCGCCGTGGTCGTTATTCGACATGACGCAAGGCAGCACCTACAACACTGTCGAGCAGCAGAGTCTCGACTTTATGAAAGAGATCAGCGTCTGGCTGCGGCGGTGGGAGTCGCAGATCGACAAAGACCTGCTCGGCGCACGCCGCAACGGGCGGCGGTTTTTTGCCGCGTTTACGGTCGAGGGGTTACTGCGATCAGATATACAGACGCGCTATCAGTCTTATGCGACCGCGCGGCAATGGGGCTGGATGTCGACCAACGAGATCCGTGTGCGTGAAAACCTCAACAGCCTCGGACCAAAGGGCGACGTCTACCTGCAACCGCTCAACATGGTGAGCGCCGGTCAGGAACCTGCGCCCGAACCTCGCAACGACGATCCGATCACCGACGAACATTCTGCGCGGTTGCTCGCGCTGGCGACGGGCGACGTGCAATGAGGGCGGCGCGCTGATGGTGCCATCGAATCCGACCAGCTACGGCCGCGCTCCAATGGATCAAGCCTGGTCGACGCCGACGTTGCGCGAGTTTTCGAGTGCAACCTGGGCCGACTTATCTGTCGCCGAGCAGCGACGCATCGCGCGGCATTTTGCCTATGCGCCCGCGATGCCGCCTGACACGTTTAGCGATCTGTCGTTGCCGCACCATCGCGCCGAGGGCGCTGACGTTGTCTGGCGCGGCGTCGTGGCCGCTGCGGGACGCCTTGACCAGACGGCGCTGCCGTCGGATCAAGTTGCCGACGTGCGTGCGCATCTTGCCAACCATTACGAGCAGTTTGATCGCGTGGCACCGTGGAAACGGTCAGCGGATCGCTGGCGTGAGTTTTGCCGCGCGCGTGATGCGCGTGGCACGACCTGGCGCGACGACGCGCTGGCGGCGTTGTTTCGGGCGCACGGCTTCGATCTTGAGGCCATCGCGCTGGAGGATCACACAATGGACACGAGAAAACCAGACAGCGCCAGTCGTGGCGCACGCACAGAACTGCGCCACGTGGCGCGGCCAGTGGAAGCCCGCACCGACGACACCGGCGCGGCGACGCGCTTGTCAGGGTATGCGGCCGTGTTCGACACACCCGCGACGATTGGCGGCCTACAGCCGTTTGTTGAAGTGATCGACCGTGGCGCGTTCGACCAGGCACTCGGCGACGACGTGCGTGTGCTGTTTAATCACGATCCCAACCTGCTGATCGGACGCACTAAAAGCGGGACGGCGTCGATCTCGATTGACCAGCACGGCCTGCGCTATGACGTGACGCCGCCCGATACACAGGTCGGGCGTGACGTGTTAGCGCTGGTCGCGCGCGGCGATGTCGACGGCAGCAGCTTCGGGTTTCGCGTGTTGGAGGATACCTGGACCGAGGGCGTGACCGCTGACGATCTGCCAGTGCGGCACGTCCAGCGCGTGTCGCTCTATGACGTCTCGCCGGTCACGTCACCGGCGTACACCGAGACGTCGGTCGAGGCGCGTGCCGAGGCCGAAACCATTACAGCGGCCGTGGTCGCGCGCCGCGAGGCCAAGCGCGACGCACTGGCCGAGACTGAACGACGGCGGCGGCGTGTCGCCGAGAACATTGCGACGAGCTACTAGTCGCCGCATTTTACTGTGCGCAGTTTGGTTGTGTCTTCGTCACCTTCGACCTCACGCAACAACTCGCAACAACTCACCAGGAGGGTGGACATGAGCGAAAAGTTGCAGGATCAACGGTTGAAGCTGGTCGCCGACCAGCGTCAAATTTTAAAACGTGCCGACGACGAGGGTCGCGGCATGACTGTCGACGAGATGGCGAGTTTCGACAAGATAGACGCCGACATCGTCAACCTGAAGGCCACGATTGACCGCACTGCGGCCGTCGAGGCGCATGACGCACACACCAGCGAGCTGCGCGTCGAGATGGCGGCCCCAGTCGAAACGCGCACGCCGGAGACTGTGTCGTTTGCCGTCGAGCCAAAGGCGCAACACGGTCGGGCGTCTGATGAATACCGCGAGGCGTTTACGGGGTATTTGCGCGGCGGCCGTATGGAATTACGCGCGTTACAGGAAGGTACCGCCAGCGAGGGCGGGTACCTGGTGCCTGATCAGTGGGCGTCGCAGCTCCAGCAGGCCCGTCAAGAAGCGAACATCATGCGGCAGATTGCGCGCGTGATCACCACCGAGTCAGGCACGTTTAACTTACCAACCGTCAGCTCGGAAGGGAGCGCAGCCTGGACGCAAGAGGAGAATGCGTTCACAGAGTCGGACACGGCGTTTGGTAACGTGACGTACAGCGCATATAAAGCTGGAACCATAATGAAAGTTACGGACGAGCTACTGGCAGACAATTCGTTTGATCTAACGTCATACATCACGCAGGAGTTTGGTCGTCGGATCGGAACGTTGGAAGAGGCCGCCTTTGTTGATGGCAACGGCTCCAACAAACCAACCGGCGTTGTTAACGGCAGCACTTTGGGCGTCACCGCGGCATCAGCAACAGCGATCACCGCTGACGAGTTGATCGATCTGTTTCATAAGCTCGCGCCGCAGTATCGACCGTTTGCGTCGTGGCTGATGAAAGATGACACGATCAAACTTGTGCGGAAACTGACCGACTCAAACGGCCAATATATTTGGCAGCCTGGGTTACAGGCGTCGCAACCTGACACTCTGCTTGGTCGGCCAGTCTATGCGTCGAGCAGTATGCCAGGCCCAAGCACGGCGAACAAGTCGGTGCTGTTTGGGGATATGTCGTACTACTGGATCGCAGATCGTGCTGGCTTCAGTATGCAACGTCTTGACGAGCTGTATGCAGCGAATGGCTTTATTGGTTTTCGCGCCAGCGCTCGCACAGACGGTAAATTAACACTCGCGACGGCTGTCTACCACTTAGTGCAGGCGTAAGTACGACACGCGAACGCGGGCGATGTTTAACGTGGAAAACTACTCGTTAGCGCATCGCCTGCGTTCGTTGGTGTTTGCTATGACACACGCAAAAACCAAGGTGCGCATGTTGACCAGCATCGCAGGAACGATCAACGCAAAACGCGGCGACGTTGTGACAATCGACACCGTGTGGGCGCTGCGGTTGATTGATACCGATCAGGCTGAACACGTCGACGTGGACCGTATCCCAGCCGAGCCAGAGGCGGCCGCGATCAGTACGCCAGAGAATGCAACCCGCAAGCGGGCGACGTTGCGATCAAAACGAGGGCGCACCCGTGGCTAATTGGGCCGACATCAATCGCAACTTGTCGGAGATGGTCGCGCCCAGCGTCGAGCCGATTGCGTTGAGTGAGGCCAAGGCGTTTTTGCGCATTGACCACTCCACGCAGGACACGCTGATCGGCGAGTTGATCACGGCGGCGCGGCAGCGCGTCGAGAACGACACCGGTCGCAGTCTCATCAATACAACCTGGGATCTGTGGTTTGACACTTTCCCAACCGAACGGGCGATCACCGTGGCGCGGCTGCCGCTCGTGAGTGTGACGCACGTGAAGAGCTACGACGACGAGGATGCCGAAGCGACGTTCGCGTCGAGTAAGTATCTGGTCGACACCGTGCAGGGCCGCGTCGCGCTCAACGACAGCGCCGACTGGCCTGACGATCTGCGCAGCTATAACAGCGGCCTGATCCGTTTTGTGGCTGGGTTTGGCGCGGCCAGCTCGAACGTGCCGCAACCGTTGCGGCTCGCCTGCTATCAACTGCTGACCCACTTTTACGAACACGCCGACGTTGTGCAGTCCAGCGACGCGATCAGCGAAGCCTATGCGGGCCACATTGCCGCCTACCGCAACGCGGCGGGGATCGCGTAATGGCCGACGAGCTGCTCAACCCGTCGGAGTTTTCCGAGCGCGTGACGATCCAAGTCAACACCGTGACCGGCGACAACCAGGGCGGGCGCAGCTCATCCTGGGGGACGCTCGCGACCGTGTGGGCGCACGTGCGCGCGGCGACGACCAAAGAGGCGATCACGGCGCGGTCGGTCACAAGCGAAACGCAGTATGTCGTCACGGTGCGCTACCGCACCGACGTCACGGCGAAAAACCGCGTGACGTGGACGCCGTCCTGGTCGAGCGGCACGGCGGCCAAGACATTGCAGATCCACGGCGTGCGGCCGTTGCGATTGTCGCAGACGTTACAACTCGATTGTGGGGAGCGCGTCTGATGCCGCGATCTGCACTTGAGCCCGCCGCCGAAGCTATCTATGGGCTGCTCAATGTCAGCGCGATGACCAGCTTGGCAACCGGCGGCGTGTATCAGGACGTGCCGCAGGATACCGACTTTCCATATGTCGCCTATGAGGTACGCGAGAACGACACCAACGGCACCTTTGGACAAATTTTTTACTCGATGGGCGTCGACGTCCATTGCTACTCGCAGTATGAGGGCAACCAGCAGGCCGACGGGATTATCGACAAGGCCGTGCAGCTCCTCACCTACCAAACGCCGAGCATGAGCAATTTTACGGCGTTGTTTCTCGTCCATGACGCGTCGACAAACTTTCCTGACATAGATATTAACGGCGTGCCGACCAAACACTTGCTGGCCGAGTTTACGCTGACGGTGAGCGAGGACTAATGGCCGAGGTCGTCCATTTCAAATTCGCGATGCGCAACACGCGCCGCTTACGCTCGCAACTGGTCCGGCTCGCGCGCGAGTCGCCCGAAAAGGCCAAGCGGGCGCTGTTCGACGAAGCAAAAAAACAAATGATGATGGCGTTTCGCAAGACGCCCGTCGACACCGACCACGTCGGCGGCGGCGCACTGCGCGACTCGGCTGACGTTGGGCAACCGTATCAGCAAGGGTTTGATCTCATGGTGCCGTTTGGCTTTGGCACCACGCCCGAGACGGCCAAGTATGCGCTCGTCCAACATCAGAAACATTTTAAGCATACGCGCGGCCAGCGACGCTATCTGGCCGACGTGGTGTTTAAACAGCGCGGCCGGATGGTCACGCGGTTAGCGAAAGCGTTGGCGCTGCGATGACGACGGTCGCGCTGCCTATCGAGGATCGTGTGCCGTGTCCTGCGTGCGGCGCGGCGGCCGAGAGGCGCGTCGCCTCGGGCGGCTTTGGGCAGGCGGTGCGGGACGTGTGCGGCGTGTGCGGCCACGAGTTTGACGAGGACACAACAGGCGACGAGGGGCAACCATGACCGGATCGGATTATCGAACGACGACCAGGCTCACCGACGACGCGGGTGCGGTATTAGCCGAGCAAGGCGAGACGTGTGAGGCCGTGCCGAGTGAGTCACTGCCGTGGCTTATTGAGCAGGGCGTCATTGTGCCAGCGAGCGCGAGCGCGCCCGATCTGGTGACCAACGTCGATCCTGGCGACGAGGATCTGCCGCCAGACGAACGGACCACGCAACCGGCGCACGAAATTGAAAACGAGGGGATCTAACCTATGGCGAAATACGGATCGAACAACGTCACATTTATTGTCGGCGGTTTTGACGTGTCTGGCGTGAGTACCAACCTGTCGGATGTCAGCACGGCCAACCTGGAAGAAACGACCGGCCTCGGTGACGCGTGGCAGGAGCAGACGTCGACTGGCGTGCGCACGGCAGAGTTGACCGCCGACGGGTTCTATGATGACGCGACCGATAGCATCAACGCGGCGCTCGCAGGATCGGAGGCGACCTCAAAGGTCGTGAGCTATTACTACGCGGGCGGCACGCTCGGCACGCCGTTCACGTCGCACGAGGGCGTCTTTGCTGGCACCTACACGCGACAGGCGACACGGGGCGAGCTAACCAAAGCCAACGGTGTCTATACGGTTACCGGCGTTAAAGACGAGGGTGTCGTGCTGCTGCCGTTGGCGACCGTGAGCGCGACCGGTACCGGCTCGGCCACGAATTACGGCAGCGCGACCAGTAGCGGCGGGGCGGGTACTTTACAAGTCACAGCGGTCGACGGCACCTCGCCGACGGCCGACGTCAAGATCCGGCACAGCGCTGACGACATTACCTATGCCGACCTGATCACGTTCACCCAGGCGACGGCCCGCACGGCCGAGCGCACCACCGTCAGCGGGACGGTCACCCAGTATCTCAAGGCGACCTATACCATCGGCGGCACGGCTCCGAATGTGACGCTGGTCGTGGGGTTTGCCAGGGGCTAGTAATGGCGGTTGATGTCACACGCTACCAACACGCGGCGCGCGAGATTGAACGGTTTGCGCGCCTGCGTCTGTATGACGCGACCAACGCCGACACCGAGGCCGAAGCACGCACCTTGCTGCGGCTCGCGGTTGGCGTGCGTCGCAAGCTCGACAAGTGGCCGCCACGGGCGGCGGCCGTAACAGTTCCACACTCGCGACCGGCAGCGCACCCTCGCCGTTATGCCTCGGGCGTCTCGCGACCTTTACAGGAGACGACCAGTGGCTAAATATGGCAGTAATTCGTTAATCGTAGCAGTCGACAATTCCAGCGGCACGCCGGTCACCATGACCAACTACGTGACCTCGATCAACGCCGTCTCGGTCGAGGCGTTGTTGCAAGAGACGACCGCCTTCGGCGATGCGTGGCAAGAGCAACTCTCAACAGGGATGCGGCGCGCGGAACCAATCGTGTTAGGCGGCCTCTATGACGACACGTCCGGCGGCCCCGACTCGGTTTTTAATGACGTCGCGAGCGGGCCAGCCGACACCGCGTCTACCAGGACGATCACCATCACCTGGGGCGGCTCAAAAACCACCGCCTGCGAGGCGATCATTACCAATTACACGCGCACGGCGACACGCGGCGAGCTGACGGCCTATGAGGTCACACTGACGCCGACGGGCACTGTCACCGAAGCGTAAACCACAAACCACGACGGCAGGCGCTCGGCGCATGGTGCGCCCTCGTCTGCCGCCCTGATAGGAGTGATCATGTTTTCCAGTCGAGTCACAAAAGCGATCAAGACGCCGACCAAACCGCAGTACACCGTGACGATCCGTCAGTTGTCTGGCCGCGCAAAAGAGCGCTGCCAGCAGGCGACGCTCGCTAAAGCCGCCGACATGATGCAGCGCGTTGGCGGCGCGGCCGTGTTTGACCAGATCCGGCAGATGGGCGGCGAGGACAAAGTGCGCGAGCAGGTCGAGGATCACGATCCCACCGCCGCGTATGACCGCGACCAAGTGCTGCTCGATGGCGTCGTGAGCTGGACCGCTGACGAGCCAGTGACCGCTGACACGCTGGCCGACCTGGAAGATCCCACCAGTGATCTACTGTTTCGAGAAATTCTCCAACTGTCGAAGGTGGCGCTGAATGATGCCGACGTCAAGGCGCAGGACCGTGACCGAAAAAACGCCTGACGGCGTTGCACCGGTTTCTGACCGGCGGCGACGCCGACAGCGACACCGTGCGGCTGTGGATCATCTCGCGGATCAGCGAGGAGTTTCACTGTCTGCCGCACGTGGCCGAGCGACTCTGGCTGGACGATCCGGCCGACACGGCGGTACGGATCATGGAGCTGCGATCCTATGCGGCCGCGTGGCAGCAGTATCAGGCGGCCGACGGCGACATTAAAAAACTGGAGGCAACCGACATGATGGATCAAGTACTTGCCAACGTATTCAAACTCAAACAAGAGGACACGGTCGACTAATGGCTGCCTCCGTTAGCATTGGCAGCCTGTTCGCGACGCTCAAGCTGCGCGACACGTTTACCAACGGCCTCAAGAAAGCCGCCAAGCAGGTCGACGTCTTTGGCAAGAAAATGCGCCGCGTCGGCGGCAACCTGCAACGCATGGGCGGCTCCATGCTGCGCGGGATGACGCTGCCAATCGCAGGGATCGGCGGTGCGCTCGCAAAGCTGGGGATCGATGCCGTCGAAGCGGAAAACCTGATCGCGGTCAGTTTCAAAGATATGGCCGACGATGCCGAGGTGTGGGGCAACCGTCTCAGTGAGACGCTTGGCCTCAATAGGTTTGAGGTCAAAGAACAGGCCGCCGTGCTGTTCACGATGACGTCGTCGATGGGCATTGCGAAGGACGCCGCGTTTGAGATGTCGACCGGCGTTGTCGAGCTAGCCGCTGACATGGCGAGTTTCCGCAACATCAAATTTGAGGATGCGCTCGCGAAGATCCGCAGCGGGCTGGTCGGCGAGGCCGAGCCGCTCAAGGCGCTCGGTATTCTCGTCGACGAAGCCACGATCAAAACGGAAGCGTACCGGATCGGCCTGGTCGCCCAGGGCGCGACACTCACCCAGCAGCAGAAAGTGCAGGCGCGATACTCGGCCATCCTACGCCAGACGAGTGACGATCAAGGCGACCTCGCCCGCACGCTCGACTCACCGGCCAACAAACTGCGCATGATGCGCACGCGGATCACCGAAACGGCGACTGCGCTGGGCGTCGCGCTGATGCCAGCCATAGAAACGGGGATCGAGTTTCTGAGTCGCATTGCCGACAAGATCCGTGGCGCGATGGAAGCATTCCAGCAATGGTCGCCGCAAATGCGCACGGCGACGCTTGTGATCGGCACGGTCGCGGCGGCGCTCGGGCCGCTGTTGATGGTGCTGGGCTATTTTGCCGAGGCGCTCGGCCATCTCCAAAAGCCGCTGACGTGGGTGCTGCGCAAGCTCGCGATGTTTGTGGTTGGGCTTAATCCGATCTCGGGCGTCCTGATTGCCGTCACGGCCGCGCTCGTTGCGTTTTTGGCGTCAACTGAAGACGGGCGACGTGTGTTGGGCGAGTTTAGCAACACGATCATGTTGATCGGTCGCGTCGCGCTCAAACTGATCGGCGAGGCGTTTGACTGGGTTGGTCGCAAGCTCAACAAGTTTCTCGGCTGGCTCGCCAAACTGTTTGGCAGTGTCGGCAGCCTCGAAGGCTGGCTCGGCAGTGCGGCTGATGGGCTGCGGGCGTTCAACGATAACTTGCGCGCGTATCTCGGCGAGACTGATGACGCCGCCGACAGCACCGACAGTTTTGAGTCTGCGGTCGCCGGTGCCGTGCCAACGGTCAGCGCGTTGAGTGCTGGCCTCAACGGCGCGAGCGACAACGCCAACGGGCTTGGCGATGCCGTCGAGGGATTGCGCGACAAACTCTTGCGGCCAGACCTGCCACGCGCAATCGCGGCCTGGGCGCAGGAGTGGAAAACACTCACCGACGAACAGCGGCGCAGCCCAGCGGTGATCAAACGCTACACCGACGCGCTGCACAAGCTGCAACAGGAAGGCGGCGCGCTGAACGATGAGCAGCGGCTTATGGTCACACTGGCGCGCGATACAGGGATCGCGATCTCGACGCATGTCACGGTGCCGTTTGCGCTCGCCAACGCGCAACTGCCGACGTTTACCAAGGGACTCCAAACGATCAACGCCAGCACCATCGTCGGCGCGATGGGCCTCAAAAACCTCAACACGGGCCTGCGCACCAGCAGCGGCGAGCTGTTGACGTGGGCCAATAGTGGCCTCAAAGCCAAGACGGCGCTCTCGGGTTTGTTCGACGGCGTCAAACAGAGTTTCGCGGGACTGCGTGAAGGGATGACCGGCGGCGGCGGCCTCGCTGGATTTATGAGTCAACTGGGCGGCGGTTTAATGCAGGGGCTGGGCCAGTTACTGAGCGGCGGTATTACAAGCGCGATCTCGCTGGCGACAAAAGGCATCAGCAAGCTGGGCGGCTGGCTCGGCCGGAAATTGTTTAGACGTAAAAGCAAAGAACAAAAAGCCGCCGAAGCGGCTGCCGAAAAAGCGGCCAAAGCCGCAGCCGACCGGATTAAAAAATTAACAACAGACGCAGTTAAGGGGCTAACAAACCTCTCCGACGAAACGCGCCGCACGGGTCAGTTGCTACCGTCGCACCTGGAACCGTGGCTTGAAAAATTGCGCGAGGCGGGACGCCTCACAAGTAAAGACAAGCACCTGCTGATGGAGATGGCCGCCGAGGCGCATGTCGATTTTGAAGGCATGAAACAGGCCGCCGAGAAATACGGGATCAAGCTCGAAAGTCTCGGCCCCAGGTTTGACGAGGCGCGGCTGCACAAGGCGGCGCGCGCGCTCCAAAAGGATTGGGAGATCCTCACCAAAGGCGGCGCAGATGTTAACGCGGTGATCGCAGGTATGGGCGACGAGGTGCAGAACCTTGTCACCGACGCGCTCAAGGCGGGGCAAGACATCCCTGTCGGGTTGCAGCCCGTGATCGACCAGATGATCAAGGCGGGCGAGCTGACCGACCTCGAAGGCGAAAAACTGACCGATCTCAGCCAGCTCGACTTTTCGACGCCAATGGAAAAACGGTTTAGCGCGTTGATTCAAAAGATCGACGACCTGATCACAAAACTCGCAGGGCCGTCGGGATCGGCGACGGCGGCCGTCGGCAAACTCGGCAACGACATCAAAAACCTGCCCGACAAAACGGTCAAGATTAACTTCGACGTGGACCGGCTGCATATTCCACAGCCCGCGCCGGTCACGGTGCGCGTGCGCTATCGGGAAGAGATGCGCACCGAGTCGAAAGTCAGAGACGTGCCAGGCTTCCAGCACGGCTCGGGCGGGTTTCGCGACTTTGGCGGCGGCACGCTCGCGATGCTGCACGGCCGCGAGGCGGTCGTGCGTGAGGGCGACACGCTGCCAGGATCGTCGCGGGATCTCGCGCAAATGGATCAACGACTCGCGTCGATTGAGCGCCTACTGCGCGATCAACCGAGGGCGCTGGGCCTCGTTGTCAGCGACTCGTTGGCGATGGTGCGCTGATGGGCGCGGCGCTCGAAGTCAAGGTCGAAGTCGAAACCGCAACCGACGTCTGGACCGACATCACGAACGACACCGTCGCGGCCGAGGGGCTGCGCATCCGGTACGGCATCAGCGGCGACAAACCGCTCGACGCGGTCGCTGGCACGGGGGAGGCGACCTTTACGGTCAGCGGCCGCAAGTATTCTCTAAACCACGCCGACATCCTGAGCGGCTGGACGTTTGGCGCAGGCATCAGGATCACCCTGTATCGCACCAGCGATGCGGCGCAAGCTGTCACGTCGATCACCCGCAGCAGCGCAACGGCGACCGTAACCACCACCGCCAGTCACGGGTACAGCACCGGCGACTGGATCACGATTGCAGGCGCGGGCGAGGCGTCCTATAACGGCACGTTTCAGATCACCAAAACCGGCGCGGCGACGTTCACCTATGCCGTACCTGGGACGCCCTCAACGCCCGCCAGCGGCACGATCACGGCGCGGATCGGGTATATACGCCATCGCGGCAAACTGCGCGTCGCTAATCCCGATCCAGGGCAATACCACGCGCCGCTCGTGCGTGTCGTGTCCTATGACGGCATACGCGATCTCGCCGAGTCGACACTGCGCGAGATTGCGATCCAGGTCAATAAAACCGAGAGCGAACTGCTGACCGCCGTGTGCGATGCGGTGCCGAGCGCGGCGCAGCCGTTGGCGCGCGACTTTGCGACAGGCGTCGAGACGTTTCCGTATAGTCTCGACGAACTGGGCGCGGGCGCGTCGGCCCTGAGCGTGATCAAGAAGATCGCGATCTCGTCGTTTGCGGCGATCTACATGCGCGGCGATGGCACGCTCGTGCTGCAAAGCCGCACGACGCGCGGCGCAGGCACGGCGGCGTTTCACTTCGACAATTTACACCACGGGCAAACGGCCAACGCGTCGGTCGACGAGCTGGTCAACCGTGTCGAGGTCACAGTCAACCCGAGGAAAGTCGACGCGGCGGCAACGACCGTCGTGTACTCGACCGTCGGCACGGCGATCTCGGTCGGGGCTGGCAAAACGGTCACGCTTGCCGTCGAGTACCGCGATCCCGACGAGTCGCGCACGCTGATCGGGGCGACCGACGTCGTCACGACGCTGGTCGCCAATACGGACTACGGCGGGCGGCCCAACGAGGACGGCAGCGGCAGCGACGTTAGCGGCGACCTGGCTATTGTCTGCACGGCCTACGCCAGCAGTGCGACGCTCGCGATCACCAACAGCGGATCGGCGGCGGTCTATCTCGTGACGGCCGCAGGCGTGCCACTGCTCCAGATACGCGGGAAAGGCATCTACCAGCGCAGCCCGTTGACGTTTTCGGAAGTGTCGACGCAGCCGTACGGCGACAAGGCGGTCGTCATTGACGCCAAGTACATGAGCAACACCGACAACGCGCAAGGGTACGCGACGACGGTCGAGGAGCGCTGGAACCAACCCGTGAGCGCGATGCTAGAGGCCATTGAGTTTGTCGCAAACGACAGCGACACGCTAGCCCTTCAGGCGTGCGCGCGTGAACCTGGGGATCTCGTCGACGTGACCGAGACGGCGATTGGCGCTGACGAGTTGAGCATGATCATTCAGTCGGTCGAGTTGTCGATTGCGGCTGGTAATTTTACCACGTGCAAGTTTGGGCTTGCGCCTGCGTCGCTCACGAGCTACTGGCAGATCGGCACCGCTGGGCGTACGGAGCTGGGCGAAACCACAATTCTAGGATGGTGATCTATGGCGAGCTGGACTGTACCGACAGATAGAAGCACGGGCGACACGAGAACCAGCGCAATCTGGAATGAAAACACTGGCGCGGCTGGCAATAGTGCGCTGTTGAAAACCAGCGTGAACAACTCCGGCGCTCTGGAGTTTGTCGACGCGACCGAGCTGACGATTGCGTCAGGCGTGATCACGGTGACGGCGAACTATCACAAGGTCGACACCGAGGGCGATGCGGCCAGCGATGACCTCGACACGATCACGGCAGGCACCAACGTCGCGGCTGGCTTTATTTTACACCTGCGCGTCGAGAGTGCGGCGCGCACGGTCGTCATCAAGGCAGGCACGGGCGGATCGGACAATCTCGACATTGGCAGCGACGTGACGCTCGACGAGAGTTACAAAACGTACAGCCTCGTCTATGACGGCACCAACTGGCGGCCGTTCACGTTTGCGGAACGTCCAGTGCAACCGATGGTGTGCGAGGGGAGGCTGACACTGACATCAGGTACACCTGTCACGACCGGAGATGTAACGGGCGCAGGCACGATTTACTTTGCGCTGTATGGCGGTAATAGAGTGGCACTGTACACAGGATCGGCATGGACAACGGTGACCTTTGCGGAGATGTCGATTGCGGCGAGTGGAGGAACGGCTAGCAAGCCACATGATATTTTCCTCGACTACAATGGCGGCTCACCGGCTCTTGCACTATTGGCGTGGACAAACGATACCAATAGGGCTACCGCCCTCACGACGCAGGATGGGGTCTATGTTAAAACTGGAGACACGCAGCAACGGTATCTTGGTTCTGTGTGGCTAGACGGATCAAAACAGATCGCTGACTCCGAGCAGTATCGGCATGTCTGGAACTACTACAACAGGACAGTGCGAGCCTTGCGGCGTGTGGAATCAACAGATAGCTGGACCTACACGACTGCCACCTATCGCCAAGCTAATGGGTCAACCGACAATGCAGTCAACGTAATGGTTGGGCTTAACGAGGATGCGGTAACGATGGTTCTTGGTTGCGGCGCGTACAATACCACCGCTGGTGTTGCAACGGAAGCGGCGATTGGGCTGGACTCAACAAGTGCGCCAGCCACGAACTGTGTTAGGAATAGCGTGGAGATTTCGGTCAATTATGACTATGTCGCGTTCTTCTCTAATTTTTCCGGTTTAGTGGGACTCGGACGACACAATCTGGTCTGGCTAGAACGATCTGGCTCAAGCGGCACCACGACATGGCTGGGGGATGAGGGCGGGACTACGATCCAATCAGGAATGCAAGGAGTCATGTATGCATGATATACGTGTAGCGACCCTGTGCGATGCCATGCTGCGTCGCGCCGGAATACCGATTATAGGGGTGTCATGTCCCACAGATAATGTCGGCACCTGGAGTGTTGAGTTTTCAGATGACGCCACAGGAGATCAACAGGCAACAGCAGCGACCCTTATTGCGGGATTCGATGCTGATGTGGAGCGGGAGGCGGTTGAAGCGGAGCAACATCTTGCTGCGGTGACACTAGCACTTGACGAGGATCGCCTCATCTCAGCAGTTATATGGACGCTGATTAACCACTCCGACGCCCCAGTGACCGTTGATAAATATACGACGCTACGTGCGGAGATCGTCGAGGCGTACCAAACGCACCCGTGGATTGAGGAGTCGACGCCGTGACCGACTTCACGCGCGCCGAGTTTGACGCACGCTGGTCGGCGCTCGATCACAACGTCGATCGACAGGCCGAGCGCATCATCGAACGGCTCGACCGGATCAACGGCAGGCTGCGCGAAACCGAGACGCGTGTCGCGGTTTTAGAAGATCGCGACGGGCGCGAGATTTATGCGGCACGCGCAGCCGCGTCTCGCTGGGGCGCAGCGATGGCCGCCGTCGTCTCGGGCGCAATAAGTTACGTAATGGGAGGGCGCTGATAATGGGTTGGTTATCGTTAGGACTGAAGTTGTTGCCGTTCATCGTCGAAGCCGTCAACTGGGTCGAGAAGTTTATCGCGGCCAAAGGCAAGTATAAGCAAGACGCGGCGGTCTATATGGTCAAGTCAAGTCTCGCTGTCGCCGAAGTCGGCGCAAACCGCGATCTGCTGAATGACGACGAGGTCGAAGCGGCGACCAGGCAGGTGATCGACGCCGTCGTCGCGCTGCAAAACCTGATCGCTAAAAAAGACGCCGCATGAGAGCGCGATCCGCCAGCGACCTGATCGCCCAGCATGAGGGCTGTCGGCTTAAGCCGT
>VTLG01013273.1_pt1 | contig 19305 bp, 22 predicted proteins | sample 4694571 | NCBI WGS metagenome assembly VTLG01 (sample SAMN12604809, study PRJNA352737) | marine metagenome | biome: ENVO:00000447; feature: ENVO:00000209|ENVO:00000569|ENVO:01000036; material: ENVO:00002151; isolation source: viral sequences binned using virsorter ...
ATAACAACCCACTCGCTGAGTATCATTCTTTTGATATCCGTGACATGGATGCTTGCTATCCTCTATTTGAGGGTGTGGATACCGTCTTCCATCTAGCAGCATTCAGTAGAATACAAGTTGCAATGCAGAATCCAGAGGCATGCATTGAGACCAATATTCAAGGCACTGTCAACATGCTTGAGTGTTCAAGAAAGTGGGGTGTGAGGAGATTTGTGAACTCATCCACATCATCTCTCTATGGTTTGAGAAATGAACCACCTTTGAGAGAAGACATGCCTACTGATTGTCTGAATCCTTACTCTGCTAGTAAGAGATCAGCAGAGATTATGTGTCAGATGTACCATAACTTACATGGTCTTAGAACTATAACTCTAAGATACTTCAATGTTTATGGTGATCGTCAACCACTCAAAGGCACATATGCTCCTGTGGTTGGTCTCTTCTTAGAACAAAAAAAAGCAGGTAAACCACTCACTGTGGTAGGTGATGGTCTACAGCGTAGAGATTTCACACATGTCGAGGATGTTGTGCGAGCGAATATGGATGCTATGATGTGTAATATGTCTGGCATTGAGATCAACATAGGAACAGGTAAGAATACATCTGTCATTGATCTTGCCCATATGATAACAAAAGGTGCTGCTGGTAGTATAGAATACATACCAGAAAGACCTGGTGAAGCAAGAGAAACACTTGCTGAAATTTACAAAGCAGCAGTTTGTTTGAACTGGTTCCCTCGTAAAAAAATTGACGACTACATTCATGAAGAACTTGAAAACACCTCTACGTTATCCTGGCGGTAAGAGTAGAGCAATCACAAAGATCAGTGAATTCTTTCCTGATCTTAGTAAATACGAACAATTCAGAGAACCATTTCTAGGTGGTGGGTCTGTCTCCTTGTGGGTAACCAAGACCTACCCTGACTTGAAGATATGGGTAAATGATTTATATGAACCATTGTATAATTTCTGGGTACAATTACAGACAAATGGTTCTGAGATGCAAGATATATTGTCTGATATAAAAGCAGAGAATCCTGACCCTGATAAAGCAAAGGAATTATTCATAGAGTGTAAGAATCAAGTGTCAACTGGTGACGATTTAGATCGTGCAGTTGCTTTTTATATTATCAATAAGTGTAGTTTCAGTGGTCTAGGGGAAAATAGTTCTTTCTCAGCACAGGCAAGTGATTCTAACTTCTCTATGAATGGAATAGAAAAACTATCAGGTTATCAAAATATAATCAAAGATTGGGCGATAACAAACCTATCTTACGAACACATGCTTGATGGTAAAGATGCTTTTATATATCTTGACCCACCCTATGAGATAGGATCAAACCTTTATGGTAAGAAGGGTGGTATGCAAAAATACTTCCATCACACCAGATTCTCTGAAGCATGTAGTGGTTCGGATAATAATATGCTTGTCAGTTACAACTCATCAAATCTAAATAAAAGAAGATTTGCTGATTGGAAAGCAGCAGAATATGATCACACATACACCATGAGGTCTACTGGTGATTATATCAAAGAACAAAAGAAACGTAAGGAACTTGTGCTAACGAACTATGAAAAACTTTAGAGACTTTATTATTGACGTACAGGATTGTATTGATATAGAAGAGAGCAGCATGACTCGCCTCAAGGCACAGTCTGATAAGGGTGGCACTGCTGTGATGTCAGCATCAAGAGGTAATTTGTCAGGTAAGGAGAACAGAGCGAGAGCGAAGAAACTTGACAGAGATATCCGTGGTAAGTTTGGAAAGGGTGCAACTAAAGTAACTGGAAAGTATGATGAAAAAGATGAGAAGACTGGTGAAACTAAAAGAGTCAAGGAAAGAAGTCATGTGATACAGTCTGGTAAGATGGGTAAAAGAAAGTTCAAGAAGGCAGTCAAGTCATTAGGTAAAAAGTATGGTCAGGACTCTGTAATAACTCAGCAAAAAGGTGATAAAGGTGCTACACTAAAGAGAACCAGAAAAGGTGGGTTACCCAAGAGAAACATCAAACTTGGGAAGATGAGACCTGGTAGATCTGGTGAAAACGAAACCCAGAAAAAGGGCAAGACCTTTACCTATGACACAAAGTAAACCTTACGACGACAGTAACTGGAAGGAAGACTACCTCGGTTACAAACATGTCACTAAAAGACAGAAAGAACTCCTAGAGAACGGAGCAAAGAGTCTGTCTCAGTCGTGGTTGCTAGGTGCAATGTATAATGAATGGAAGAGAATGAAAGGATACCATAAGTTTGACCCAAAAGAAAATGAGGGTCAGTTTCAATCTTCTCTTAGTGACTTCCTAAAAGATCATGGATAGAGTAGAAGACCTTTACGAAGACATGGAACGTCTCAACATGTTGTATGAAGAGATGTGTTGGGATCCTAATGTCAGACTTGAATTTAGAGCAGATTATGAAAACAACAGAATCATCATCAAACCCAGATCTACAAAGTTGGATACTGGACTTTCTTAGTGAACCTAATAAAGTATTTGACAACCTGCCACCATGTCCTTTTGCAAAGAAAGCATGGTTAGATGGTAATGTAGAGGTCAAGAAGTTTGCAGGTTTTGAATCACTTGATAAAGATCTATCTAATTGGGATAAAGAAGTAGTAATATATGAGTTCGAGGATACACCATACCTTCCACATGACTTAGAGATCACCTGTGCTGTTTACCATGACAGGTATCCTGAGTTTATTTTTTATGATGAACACCCCACACAAATAGAAGAAGTATCAGGTGTTATAATAAACAGTGGACTTGCTTTATTGATTGTGCAGAAACGTAAGGAATTGGAAGAAGCAAGAGCACAACTGATGAAAACAGGTTATTATGATAATTGGACACCAGAGATGAAGGAGAGGATCATTGAGCGTTGAACTAAAGGACTGGTTGAACTCTATAAACAGCACCAAGAAAAATTTGGTAGAGGAAGATCCAGATTGTATCAAGAATTATCCACCTTATATCATCAACAGATGCCTATCAGGACACCTTGATTGTATCATGTACGTCAATGAGATGAACATGAATATTGACCTTGATAAGCAGTTGCAATATGACTTTTATCTAAATACTCTCAGATCTAAGAAAAGGTTTGCACCTTGGATTAGGAAAGAAGAGTTGAAGAACCTTGAGTCTATCAAGTCATACTATGGTTATAGTAATGAAAAGGCGAAACAAGTGCTTCCACTTCTAACCAAAGAACAGATTACATTTATTCAAAATAAACTTGAGGTTGGTGGATTGAAATGAACGTTATGGAACCTGAGTATCAGTGGTCACCTGATAAAATGGTTGAGATATTATTATCTGAACCAGATGACTTTCTGAAGGTCAGAGAAACTCTTACAAGAATTGGTGTAGCATCCAGAAAAGAGAAAAAATTATATCAGTCTTGTCACATACTGCACAAGCAGGGAAAGTATTATATTGTACACTTCAAAGAATTGTTTGCTCTTGATGGAAAGAGAGCGAACTTGAGTGTCAATGATGTACAGAGAAGAAATAGAATCATACAATTACTCAGTGACTGGGGACTTATTACTACCGTCATAGATGAGACACTTGACATAGCACCACTCAATCAAATCAAAGTTATAGCATACAAAGAAAAAAATAATTGGACGTTAGAAACAAAGTATAATATTGGTAAGAAGAAGACCGAACCCTAAAAACCGAACCTCGTAAAAGAAGGATCGTGTATAATTAGTAGTGTCGCCTTCGGGGACATTTACAACTAGACGCTTTAGGAGGTCACTATGTTTGGCACAGATGGCAGTATCACTTTGACTACTGCAGATACATTCGATTATCTCAATAAGATAAGACGAAACATGATTGGTTTTGATGACTGGTCACAACAGTTTGATACACCAATACAAAACTACCCACCTTATAATACGATAAAGTTATCGAATCATGAGTATAGGGTCGAGGTAGCAGCAGCAGGATTCAAGAAAGAGAATCTAAAAGTCTTTACACAAGAAGGACAACTTGTGATAGAAGGCAAGAAGGATGATGGTGTAGAGCATGAGTACATGCACAGAGGACTAGCACAAAGAGCATTTACTCGTGCATGGTCACTACCAGAAGAACTTGTTGTCAAGGGTGTGAAATTTCAAGATGGTCTATTGCTCATAGACATTGAAAAAGTTATACCAAAAGCACAGCAGCGAAAAGATTGGCTCTAAATACATTCATGTATGCAAGAGTCTTACGACATATCAAACCCAAAGACCTTAGAGAGTCACTGACTCTGAGGTTTACAGAAATCCTCAATCCAACCTTTTGGATTGGGGATTCTCTCAAGCCTGAGGTAAATGAGGCATTGATGAATTTCGCAGAAGCATTCGCTGCTTATGTTGATCTAGATGAGAGAGCGATAGTAGATGTTCTCTTGCTTGGTGGTAACGCAGGGTATAATTACACACAATACTCTGACTTGGATGTACACATAGTGGTAGATCCAAAGTTTATACCTGATTGTAATCCAGATTTACTTGACCAATATTACATGGACAAGAAAACTCTCTGGGAACTGACACATAATATCACAATCTATGGTGTCAAAGCAGAACCCTATATTGAGAGACCAAAAGTTACACGTAAGAAGAGTCAAGGTGTGTATAGTCTTATGAAGAAGACATGGATACAAGAACCCGAAAGAATTGAGGGTGATGTTGAAGAAAAAGAGATAGAAAAAAAAGTAAACAACTTCAAAACTAGAATCGATGCATTCATCAAGAATGAAAATGTAGATGGACTGAGAGAATTGGTCAAGAAACTAAGAGATAGTAGATCAGTTTCTTTACAAAAATATGGAGAGTATGGTTTTGAGAACATGGTCTTCAAAGAGTTACGAAATCAAGGTTATATTGACAAAGTACGTACAGTTGTGGTAAACTTGAAATCAAAGAACCTTTCACTATGATAAAAGTTATAATATTCAAAAATAATCTAGTTCTTATCGCTAGATTAGAAGAGGTTGGTTCGGAAATGGGTGAACCAGATTGTAAAATTACAGATCCTTTTGAATTGAAAGGTGAGTATCTAGAGTCATGGCCTTCATTTTCTATGCAACGTTCAATGATGGTGCATTCAGACAGTTTCCTTACAATATTAGAACCAGATAAACATCATCTTGACAAATATCAAGCGTTGACCGCTAAAAATGTCACCGAAAAATCTTAGGATACTGTGGTTATATCCTAATCAACATATGAGAGTTACACCACCTGGTGGTGTTGCAATTATTTCTGCATGTTTGAAGAGAGCAGGTTATAGTAACATAGAATTATTTGATGCCACATGGTATCCAGCAGATCAGGAAGAATTTTCAAGACCAGATAGAGATAAGGAAAGAGCGAAAAGAGAAATGTTCCCAGAATACAAATGGGAGAGAGATGATATTGATCCTGATTTCTTCACTTTGGAAAATGAAAATATGTATGTTGCTTGGAGAGAGAAAGTAATAGATTACAAACCAGATGTTATCATATCATCAATTGTGGAGGACACATATTACATATGGCGTAAATTTATGGATCAGATTACTGATCAAAAATTTATTAGCGTTGTTGGTGGTGTCTTTATAACATACAATCCAGAAGAATTTGTGGGCAAGGCAGATTATATTTGTAGAGGTGAGGGTGATGAAGTGATACCAGAGTTGATGGACTTGATTAGTGAGGGTAAAGACGGTCATCATTTATCGAACATTTATCCAAACGCAATGAGACCTGCATTGAATGTCAATACCCTTCCACCTACAGATCATGAGATCTTTGATGAGAGATCATTGTATAGACCTTTTCAAGGTAAGATAATCAAGATTGCTACAGTCGAAACACAACGTGGATGTCCTTTCAAATGTAAATTTTGCAACTCGCCATCAAATGCAGTGACATACAAAGAGGAGACTGATAGTTTGTTTTTCAGACACAGGACTGTTGAACATATAGAAATGGAAATTCAGCACCTTATAAAGACTATTGATGTAGAATTTTTATGGATAGTAACAGATACATTACTCACAACATCAAAGAAAAAATTTGATGAGTTTTGTGACATGTACTCCAAATATAAATTACCCTTCTTTGCTCAAACAAGACCAGAATTGTTGTCACCTCATCAAGCAAAAAGATTACTTGAAATTGGGTGTCAAAAATTGAACATGGGTGTGGAGCATGGAGATCCACAGTTTCGTAAAGATATTATAGGTAGAGTATACGATAATCAAAAAGCAATTGATGCTTTTAGAATTGCTAAAGAAGCAGGTTTATCTACCACATGCAACTTTATAATTGGTTATCCTTATGAAACTATGGAAAATTGTATGAAGTCTGTTGAATTAGCAGCACAACTAGGATGTGATGATACAAATGCTTTTATATTCACACCCTACCATGGCACACCTATGAGAGATATGTGTGTGGATGCAGGTTTTATTGATAAAGATCTTATCGTTGATATGAGAAGCGATGATCAAGGATCTTTTTTAGATATGCCAGAACCCTACATGAGCAAAAAAGATATACAATACATGTTCAATAATTTTGTAAGGTTGTTTAGAGAACAACAACGTGCTAATATGTCCTCATGAGATATTATACAAACGTACAAATGGTCGGGAATGATTTTCTCGTCCGTGGATATGAAGGTGGTAAAAGTTTTACATCAAGGGAGTCTTTTCAACCCACGATGTTTGTTCCTAGTAAGAAAAAAACAAAATATAGAACACTAGATGGTAAGTATGTGCAGAGTATACAACCTGGTACGGTCAGAGAGACCAGAGAATTTATTAGAAGTCATGACAATGTAGATAACTTTGAGGTATATGGCAATAACAGGTACATATATCAGTATATTTCTGACAGATATCCAGAGAATGAAATAAAATTTGATCTCAAGAAGATGAATCTTGTTACGATTGATATCGAGGTCAAATCAGAGAATGGATTCCCTACTGTAGAGAAGTGTGATGAGGAGATGCTACTCATTTCACTACAAGATTACAACACCAAACGTATTTTGACGTTCGGTGTAGGTCCTTACAGGACACAAGACAAGATGGTCAAGTATGTGCAGTGTAATGACGAGTATGATATGCTCACACACTTCATAAACTATTGGTCTAAGACACCACCAGAGGTAGTCACAGGGTGGAACTGTCAGTTATATGACATACCATACCTTGCTAAGAGAATTACAAGAGTGTTAGGTGACAAAGCATGTAAGAAACTGTCACCATGGGGACTGGTCACACATGAAGAGATCTATATGGCAGGTCGTCCACACCTGATGTATGACATTGGAGGTGTAACTGTCCTTGATTACATGGATTTGTACAAAAAATTCACCTACAAGGCACAAGAATCATACAGACTAGACTACATTGGTGAGGTAGAACTAGGACAGAAGAAACTAGATCACTCTGAACATGATACATTCAAAGAATTTTATACAAAAGCATGGAATAAATTTGTAGATTACAACATCCAAGACGTTAGAATTGTTGACGGTCTGGAAGAGAAGATGAAACTCATAGAACTTGCCATCACCATGGCATTTGACGCAAAGGTGAACTTCACTGATGTGTTCTATCAAGTTCGTATGTGGGACATGATTATATACAATGACTTGAAGAAGAAAGGTATAGTCATACCACCAAAAAAAGAGCATGATAAGGTAGAAAAGTATGCAGGTGCTTATGTAAAAGAACCTATACCTGGCATGTATGACTGGGTAGTGTCGTTTGACCTCAACTCACTGTACCCTCATCTTATAATGCAGTACAATATATCTCCTGAGACTGTTCTTGATGAACGGTTTCCCTCAGTCTCTGTTGATAAACTGTTGAATGAGGAGGTAGATCTATCAGGTCTCAAAGATGTCACCGTGTGTCCTAACGGTGCCATGTTTACCACAAAGAAACGTGGTTTTCTACCCAAATTGATGGAGAAAATTTACAATGAAAGAGTCATCTTCAAGAAAAAAATGCTTGAGGCAAAGAAGGAGTACGAAAAGACACCTTCCAAACGTCTCGAAAAGGAGATTGCCAGATGTAACAACATTCAGATGGCGAAAAAGATACAACTTAATAGTGCCTATGGTGCTATCGGTAACAATTACTTTCGTTATTATATGCTTGCGAATGCTGAAGCGATTACTCTCGGAGGTCAGTTCAGCATTCGGTGGATCGAACGTAAAATCAACCAGTACATGAACAATGTACTAAAAACGGAGGAGAAAGACTATGTTATTGCCAGTGACACTGATTCTATTTACCTGCATATGGGTGATTTGGTCAGTAGGGTATACGAAGGTAGAGAAAAGACTACTGAGGGGATTGTTTCGTTCATTGATAAAGTCTGTCAAGTCGAACTTGAGAAGTACATCTCGAATTCTTATGAAGCGTTGGCCTCGTACGTAAACGCATATGAACAAAAGATGTTCATGAAGAGAGAAACCATTGCTGAACGTGGTATATGGACAGCAAAGAAGAGATATATGCTCAATGCATGGGATATAGAGGGAGTTAGATTTACAGAACCAAAGTTGAAGATGATGGGTATCGAAGCAGTCAAGTCATCCACCCCTGCACCATGTCGTAAGATGATCAAGGATGCTATCGGCATCATTATGAATGAATCAGAACAAAATGTTCAAGAATATATCAAGAAAATGAGAACAGATTTTCGTAACATGAACCCTGCTGATATTGCATTTCCTAGAACTTGTAACAATGTTGCAAAGTATAGGAGTAACTTGACCATCTATCAGAAAGGAACACCGATACATGTCAGAGGATCACTATTATTCAATCATTACCTCAAAGAGAAAAAATTATTGGGTAAATATAATGTAATCAACAATGGTGAGAAGATTAGATTCTGTTATCTAAAGAATCCTAATCCTATACGTGAGAATGTTATATCATTCATCAACGATTTCCCTGTAGAACTAGGTCTAGCACCCTATATTGATTACGATTTACAGTTTGATAAATCATTTATCGAACCACTGAAGGCGATACTAGATGCTATTGGTTGGTCAGTCGAAAAGATTGCAACACTAGACTCTTTTTTTGTTTGATGCTATAATGTACACATCACTATTACTAAATGGATTTACCTATAGATGATAAGGAACTTGCTACAATCGTAAAGTCATTGACTTTAGGTGGTAGTTCATCCTTATATCAAAAACTGAAACTTGTGAAGGAAGTTAGGGCAGAATATCCTAACGGAGCTTACAAAAAAATACTTAGAGAACAATACGGGATGGTAATCTAATGAGAGAACAACTTATCAGAGCACTTCTAGCACATGCACAAGGAGATATTCAAAAGCATGTAGCAAATGTAGAAGTCTACCTCACTAACCCTGTAGGTATTGGAGAACACTCCGATATCACAGAGGCAATAGAAACTGAATTGAATATCATTGCTAAGTATCAAGATCAAATAGATGTCATAAACAAATACTTCAAGAAGTAATGTTTTTTGATAAGATTAGTCTGGTAACAGGTGGATTTGACCCTATACATAGTGGTCACATACAATACTTTGCAAGAGCAAAAGACCTATCAAACTACTTGGTGGTAGGTCTCAACGGTGACCCATGGTTGACAAGAAAGAAAGGACAATACTTTCAATCTTGGACAGAACGTGCAGATATTGTACGTCATTTAGACATGGTTGACGCTGTGATATCATGGGATGATGCTGATGATTCTGCCTGTGGTGCTATAGAGAAATGTCTTGACATATCTCAAGAAGTTATCTTCTGTAATGGAGGTGATCGTGCCAAAGGCAACACACCTGAACTTGACAAATTTGCAAACCATGATAGAGTGAAGTTTGAATGGGGTATCGGTGGCACAGATAAAATGAACAGTAGTTCATGGATTCTACACGGATACTTTGAAAGACAACGTAAACTTCTAGGCATATGAAATGTTGGCACTGTCAGACAGAACTTATCTGGGGGTGTGACTTCAGTGGTGAAGACTATGGATGTGAGGAAGACTATTCTATAGTCTCAACATTCACATGTCCTAAATGCAACTCTTACGTTGAGGTGTACTACCCTAAGGAAAATTAATGGATTTATTGAACGAAATTGTCAAGGAGATAGGATCAGACTATGCGAAAATCGCATCTGATAAAGAGGATAAAGAACAGTTTATCGACACTGGATCTTACATTTTTAATGGACTCGTTAGTGGGTCTATTCTTGGCGGTGTTTCTAGCAATCGCATTACTGCTATTGCTGGTGAAACGTCAACTGGAAAAACTTACTTCTCCCTCGCAGTTGTCAAGAATTTTTTGGACAATAACCCTAATGGTTATGTTTTGTATTTCGATACTGAAAGTGCTGTCAATAAACAATTACTTGAATCTAGGAATATAGACACAAAAAGAGTTGGACATATTGAGGTTGTCACTGTAGAAGAGTTTCGTAACAAAGCACTCAAAGCATTAGACATATATCTGGATAAACCAATAGAGGAACGCACACCTTGTCTGTTTGTATTAGACTCACTAGGCATGCTTTCTACTGAAAAAGAAATTAGAGATGCACTAGAAGACAAGAATGTCAGAGACATGACAAAATCACAACTTGTCAAAGGTGCTTTCCGTATGCTCACACTCAAATTAGGTCAAGCAAATGTCCCACTCATTGTCACAAATCATACGTACGATGTCATCGGAGCTTACGTACCAACGAAAGAAATGGGGGGAGGTTCTGGACTCAAGTATGCAGCAAGCACAATCATATATCTTAGCAAGGCAAAAGAAAAAGATGGCACGGAAGTCATCGGAAATGTTATCACGGCAAAGACTGTCAAATCGAGGTTGAGTAAAGAGAATAAAGCAGTCAAGATACGATTGTTCTTTGATGAACGTGGACTTGACAAATACTATGGTCTACTTGATCTTGCAGAAAAGCATGACATTGTGAAGAAGGTAGGAAATAGATATGAAATCAAAGGTAAGAAGGTGTATGCTAAAGAAGTATACTCCAATCCAGAGAAATACTTTGATGATGAGATTATGCAAGCACTAGACGAGGCAGCAAAGAAAGAGTTTAGTTATGGTGAGTGAAAGAGTACCACTAACGATACTCAACAATCTAATTCATGATGAAGAATACACAAGAAAGGTCATTCCATTCATTGAGGAAGATTATTTTGAGGATAGATCAGACAAGATTGTTTTTGAAGAGATATCATCATTTCTCAAAACATATGACAGTCTACCTAGCAAGGAGGTCTTGCAGATTGAAGTCGGTAAGAGAACTGATCTTACACAAGATGAGTTTCAATCTACAGAACAACTGATTGATGCACTCGGAGACTCACAATACGAGCAAGAATGGGTCTATGATACCACTGAAGCGTGGTGTAAAGAGAGAGCGATATACAATGCATTGATGGAGAGCATCAAGATTGCTGATGGACAGGACGATAAAAAGAATAGGGATGCAATTCCTAGCATATTATCCGATGCACTAGCAGTCGGGTTCGACCAACACGTTGGTCATGATTACATCGACGATGCGGAGGATCGTTATGCTTACTACCACAAAATTGAAAACAAAATACCCTTTGACCTTGAATACTTCAATAAAATTACGTCAGGTGGGTTATCTGATAAGACTCTCAATATCGCTCTCGCTGGTACTGGTGTTGGTAAGTCTTTATTCATGTGCCACGTTGCTAGTTCATGTCTTGTACAGGGTAAAAATGTCCTGTATATCACTCTTGAGATGGCAGAGGAAAAGATTGCAGAGAGGATAGATGCGAACTTATTGAACACTAATATCAGGGACATAGCAGAACTACCACAGACTACGTTCCATAAGAAAATTGACAAACTTGCTGCAAAAACTACAGGTAAGTTGATTATCAAAGAGTATCCTACTGCTTCTGCACATTGTGGTCATTTCAGAGCATTATTGCAAGAGTTGAAGTTGAAAAAATCCTTCATACCAGATATAATATTTGTAGATTATCTAAACATTTGTGCTTCATCAAGGTATAGAAGTGCAGTAAACGTCAATTCTTATTCTTATGTCAAGGCAATCGCAGAAGAACTCAGGGGTCTCGCAGTCGAAGCGTCTATCCCCATCTGCTCGGCTACGCAGACTACAAGGTCTGGGTTTGCTAGTAGCGACCCTAATCTTACTGACACTTCAGAAAGTTTTGGTCTTCCAGCTACTGCTGATCTTATGTTTGCTCTGGTCAGCACCGAAGATATGGAAGAACTTGATCAAATAATGGTCAAACAACTAAAGAATAGGTACAATGATCCCACCATAAACAAAAGATTTGTTGTAGGTATTGATCGTGCCAAGATGAGATTGTATGACTGTGAACAGTCAGCACAAACTGACATCCTTGACGATACGGGTGGGGTAGAGTATAATAAATCAGAGGAATCTAAAGCTAAATTCGATGACTTCAAATTTTGATAAGTACACACGTTTCGTCAATACTGTTACTTCTGTCGCATCTAAAGACTCCGATGCGTTTATATACCGTTTACAAGAACTTGGTGGTGATGTCGCTATTCAACGCCTTCTTACTGCTAGTGTTGGGATTAGTGCCGAGTCTGGTGAGTTTATGGAGATCGTCAAGAAGATGATATTTCAAGGCAAACCATGTAATATGGACAATCTTGAACACCTCAAGATAGAACTTGGAGATATTATGTGGTATGTGGCACAGGCATGCATGGCATTAGAGATTGACATGGATGAAGTGCTAGATACTAACATCAAGAAGTTAGAGAAGAGATATCCTGATGGACACTTCTCTGAATTTTACTCTGAGAATAGAAAATCAGGTGACAGATAATTATTGTTTCACAAGTCTTAGGATAAATTCAAAACCAAAGTGGATAAGGGGGAGAGGTTGTCCAACTTTTTACTCAAAGTTTAGCAACTACTCTGCAGATTATGTAAACAAATTGTATAACATGGTGCGTAGACAATCAAACGCACCATTTTTTTGCTTTACAGATGATAGTGATGGCATTGATAGTAACATCATTGTGATAAAGATAGATGTATCTCAGTATTTGTATTGGAATAATTGGTGGCCTGCTTGGTGTAAAATTCTTTTATACAACAGAAAGGAATTAGATCAATTTTACAAAAAAATATTCTTTGATTTGGACACTATTATTCATGGTGACATAACACCAATAATAGAACATGATGATAATTTTTCTCTTGTCTATTCCAAATGGAGAGGACTGCCATATAAAATGCAAAACCCACATAAATCTATGTACAATTCAAGTTGTATTGTTTGGAAAAATAATAAATCAATTTATGATTATTGGATGAAAAATCCAAGAGGATATGTAGAAAGATATATGGGCACAGATGATTTTTATCATAGTGAAAAAATAAAAAGAACTGCTCTACCTCAAATATTCTATTCATATCGAGAAGGATGTAGCACCAATCAGGATAATAGTTTGATCATGCGTGATGATCACGCTGTTGCACTGCTACATCAAGAACCTAAGAACCATATTCTAAATATTGAGGAGCACCCCATACTAGAATACTGGAAGTAATGTACAGTTATCAAGATGTAGATTTAGATGATTATGATGATACTGCAGATGTAGCAGGTAGAGTAATAAAGAATACTACAAACACTGGATTGATACTTGAACAATATCTCTACCACAAAGCTAGAGATGCAGGTCTTGTGCCATCAGGATTTTCACCTACAAGTTCTGGAAGTGGTGTAGATATGAAACTTTTTCTTAGAGATTACACGTACGCACCTATTCAAAGATATACTAATTTTCCAGAACTAGCAAAGTCTGCGATAGATTTGATCATAACACCTCATAGAGGACAGGTTGTAGGTATAGAATTGAAGGAATCAGCGAGTGATGACTATGGTCAGAGTCAGATGGAGTGGGACGAATCAAGAGGATGGTATTTTTATGGAAGACAAGACAACGCAACCTCAGAGAAAAGAACTCAACTGGTAAAAGCAAATGCACATGCTAAAATAAATCAAGTATGGAAAAATAAACCTGCTCCTAAACTTTTCAAGTACCTCAAAGAGGGTAAAAAATCTTCACAAGTACCTATAAATGACAGATTATTTGACAAAGAAACGTTCCAATCGGAGAACATACAGAGCGATGCGTTTATTAGCATTACTGAAAACTATTACACGTCAAAAAGCTGTCCGTACATCAACGTTGCTTCTCATGGGTTATATTATTTCTCTAGTGACCCACTTGGGTTAGGTATGAAATATGGTGTCAAATCATTTAGAAGTGCTGTTTCGGGTATGTCACTTAGATTTAGATATAAACCTAGTGGAGTAAGTAGCTATGGATTCAATGCAGCACTGAAGGTGGATGGGTTGCAAAAATCACCCGTAAATTTGATGGATGACGAATGGATTATGCAATTTCAAGAAGATGCTATAACATGTGGTAATGCACCATATGTTTTACAACAAGTAAGAGAGAGGTTCAAACCATGAAGGATCTTATTGATGTTTTGATAGAGATGTACACCATCTCTCCTAAACGTAGACAGTTACAAAAGCGTGAGATGGAAGACTTCATGCGGTTCTTCGTAGCATTCACTGAGACAGATGATAAATATATTCATATGAGAACCGCAGGTCTGGTTTTTATAAAACAAAATGAAAAACAAATCTATCAACAGATAAGTGAAGCAGTTCCTAACATTCATAACAGAAGCAAGGACTACCAAAGCATCGCAAGAAGCAAAGCGATTAGGATTGGTAGGTGACGGTCATGGTGACTGGTACGACAGAACTGGAAAATTAATTGCCAAAACCGTTGCGGGTGAACTCAAGATGTTCGGTGGCGGTGGTGCCAAGGACGATGAGGGTGGTAGTCAGAGAACTGGCACTGCTGATGTAGGCAGATCAACATTCGCAAAAGATATTGTAAAGAATCTAAGACTTGAACCACCAACACCAGCAGATAGAAAAGTTGCTGCACCTGCACAACAAACTGGTGGTAATAGATCATTAGTCGGTCAGGCAAGAGACAACGGACCATTGACCATAGCTTTTGATAAATTTGATGACGAGGAGATAACAAATAATCTTGTGAGTGCTGTTGAGGAATTATCAAAGGGATCTTTTTTCTACATATTTCCAAGTAGAAAAACAAACATTGAGGAGTTGAAGAATGATTACCCTGAGATTAGCGAGTCTATCATCGACGACGAAAACGCAGAAACAATCTATGATGTCTTACAATCCCTTTACGAAAATGGATTTGATGCAATTAATATTGTGGTCAGAAAGTCCAGAGCACAAGAAATATCTAAATTAGCATACGAACAAAATGGTGAGTTGTATAATTTTGTCATGCTCAATGTTATACCTGCGGAAGAGAGAACGATAAGAGAGCAGTACATATCTGGTGACATATTTCAGGTAGGGTCTATGATTGAATCAAAAGGTAGAGAAGGTAAAGTCATAAGGAGAGGTGCAAATCACTTGATATGTTTAGACGAAGATCAAAACATGTTTAGATGTTGGGTATCAGAAGCAAAAGAACCACATTTTATGTTGCCAGTTGACTTTTGATAAATAATAATTGGAAAAGATATTAGGAAAAATGAGTAATCCTTTCGCAAAAACATTTGAAGAACTTAGATCTCCTTTCTTGCAAGAGAAAATGGCAAAGAAGGATTACGATGGTGACGGTAAAATAGAAACTGGCACTCAAGAGTACATGGGTTCCAGAGATAAAGCCATCAAGAAGGCGATGGGAAAAGATAAAATGAAAAAGGAGCATCATCAGAAAGATGCCGATGGTAAAGTAATTGAGCATGATGATACTACACCTGCTTCAGTAGAAGAGGGTGCACCATACACAGTCAACGTTGCTGATAAGGTAGGAAACACACCTGCATACCAAAATTTCAAGAAAGGTATGAAGAATAAACTTACAGGTGATCCACTATACAAAGCAGGTGTAGGTTTAGAAAAAGCACACTATGAACCTGCTCCAGTAAAGGCACCTCACTTCTCTGATTGGAAAGAAGAGATGCATTGGGAAGCATTGAAGGGAAAGAAGTTAGATATTGATGACTCAGGCAATGTAAAAAATAAAGTAGAAATCAACCCTGAGATCAAAACGGAGGCAGCGAAGGCAGAAGTAAAAAAGCCTAAGAAGGCACAGGATGCTGGTGCCAGAGGAAGAAGACTACTAAAAAGAAGAGAGTATGCTGCTAAGATATCGGGTAGTGAGGACAGAGTGCCTGATGATCTAAGAGATAGTGTTCAATATGATGAAAATTTAGATAATATAAAGACTGCAGTCAGTGGTGCTATTAAAAAAGTAGGTAGAGGACTAAAAAATTTTTATAATAAACCTATAATGAAGGATTATCCTACACAAAAACAATATCAAGATTCAATAAAGAATAAGACAAGCAATCAGTATATGTCATACGAACCAGAAGGTGAGATGATTGATGAGATGGGTAAAAAGTTTGGAACATTAGGCAATACTTTAGGTGATGCTAGTGATAAAGTAATGAAAAAACTAAAGGATGGTACACCTGTCAAGAAAATTGACAAGAAGATAAAAAAATTGAACATGGGTGAGGCAAAGGTTGACACAGTAGATCCTAAGAACAAGAGAAAAAGAAGAAACGAAAGACAATTTGGTAAACAGACAAAACCTTATGATCCTGATACTAAAGAGATGAAGACCTCTATGGGTAAGTTCATGAATAGTATGAGACACGACATGCATAATAAGAAACGTGGTGTAAAGACTAAGGGTGTGAAGAAAGAGGAAGTTGTAATAGAATCAGATAAGAAAGGAAGTGGTAGTGGCACTAAAGATGCATGTTACCATAAGGTAAAGTCACGTTACAGTGTGTGGCCTAGTGCATATGCATCAGGTGCACTCGTGAAGTGTCGTAAGAAAGGTGCTAAGAACTGGGGTAACAGTAGTAAGAAAGAAGAAGTCAACTGGGACTTTGAGATGAAAAGTTTTGGTGCGTATGCTGCTGAGTGTTGGAAGACACATAAGCAAGTAGGTACAAAGATGAAAGGTGGAAAGGTAGTTCCAAACTGTGTACCTAAGAATGAAGAGGTTGCAGTAGAGGATCATGTAAAACTATCTGGGAGTGCAAAGAAAGAATATGATAAGTTAGTGAATATAGCAAAAGATAAAAATGTTGATTATAAGAAGAGACAAGGTGCTGATGCAGCATTGACACAGGGTGGTCACTCATCAGTATTGAATAAAGAAGAAAAAAAAAAATTAAGTAATACTTCCCCTTTATCTGATAGAGTATCAAACTGGTCTAAGACTAAGATAAAGGAAGGTGCAAGTGTGAAGCGTGATCAAAACATGCCTTATATTCCTAATCAGAAGATAAAGACTGTGAAAGATAAACCACTGAGGAAGGTGCCCTACGGTGCTTTAGCTCAGTCATATGTACCACAAGGTGGGACAATGGTTTGATATGTTATATGAAAAAGCACTCAGCAAAAAGCAACAAAGGTTCTTCGGGATTGTTAGAGCGACTCAAAAGGGTACTTTCAAAGGCGAGACCACGCCACAGGTTCAAAGAGCTGCTGCCAGCATGAAGAAAAAGGATGTAAAAAAGTTTGCATCAACAAAACATAAAGGTCTGCCAGAGAAAAAAATAAATAAAGAGGAGAAATCTGCTGACATGAACGAAGCTAAGTATGAGAGAGGTGCATCAACCTACGGTAAGGCATCAATCAGAAACAAAAGAATGTTTGGTAAAGGTGGTAATGCTGCTCCCCCAGAGGAGAGAGGTGCTGCTATCAAAGTCAGACGGGCAAGGCATCAGGAACGACGTTACGTCAAGAAAGGTAACAAGTATCATGAACCTGGTAAGCACAGACCAGAGGTGTATGGTGTAAACAAACCCGAAGAGGAGAGAAAGGGTAAGAATGTCAAAGAAGGAATGAAGTATGGATTATATAAAGGTGATGGTAAGGTAAAGTTCAAACTCAATAAACCTGAAAAGAAAAAGAAAAAGAATATGAAGGAGGGATCACTTCATAAGTGGTTCAAGGGATCTAAATCAAAAGATGCTAAGCCAGGTTGGGTCAACGTAGTCACAGGTGGTACTTGTGCAAGTGACAAACCAGGTGAGGGCACACCTAAATGTGTATCATCATCTAAGAGAGCGTCTATGAGTAAGTCTGAAAGACTATCTGCATCTAGACGTAAGAAGAAGGCAGATCCTGGTCAGCAATCTAAGTCTGGTGCTGCTAAACCAACATACGTTTCCACTGACAAAAAGAAATCAATGAAAGAAGGTATCACATTCGCTCAATTCCAAGAGGCATGCTGGAAAGGGTATGAGAAGAAGGGTATGAAGACCATGTTTGGTAAGAGATACCCTAACTGTGTCAAAAAAACTAAGAAAGAAGAGGTACAGTTAGAAGGAAAAGAGGAAGGTGGATATATCTCAAATGCTGCAAAAGCAGAAGTGAGAAACCAAAGAAGATTTGGTAAGAAAGGTAGTGCAGAACCAACAGGTAGATTTGGTCAAGGCACATCAGAAAAAGCAAAACTTGCTGTGAAAAGAGGAGAAGAGCATAGAGCAAGAAGAGGTGTAAAGACTAAAAAAGAGGAGGTAGAATTAGAAGCATTCTCAGCAAACCCTGCACAACAGGCAGCAATTGCTGTTGCGAAGAAGAATAGAAAGCAAGATTTGAAGATTGCTAAGAAGAAAAAGGAAATGAAAGAGGAGTCATGTGGTAAGGGTATGTATTACTGCACTGACGATAAAAAATGTAAACCTATACCTAAGGGATACAAAGAAGGAAAGGATGGAATGCTTGTCAAAGAAGACATGAAGGGTATGTCCCAAAAGTCTGGTGACAAGAGAAGCACTGAGAGTGGTGCAGGTATGACAGCAAAAGGTGTTGCTAAGTACAACAGACGTACAGGTGGTAACCTAAAGACTGCTGTGACCACACCTCCATCAAAACTCAAGGCAGGTTCTAAGGCAGCGAAGAGAAGAAAGTCATTCTGTGCTCGCTCTAAGTCATGGACAGGACCTCGTGGAAAGGCAGCACGTCGTCGTTGGAATTGTTGATATATATAATACGTTATCCACGTTATTATTATGACAAAATTTTTACTACCTATTGCTATCAACGTCATAGACAAAGCAGTAGACAAAATCCCAGAAGACCTAGAGGGTAAGATCAAAGAGTTCTTGATAGGACTACTTAAAAAGGCTGCTGCCAAATCAGGCAACAAAGT
>VTLG01015614.1_pt1 | contig 19305 bp, 29 predicted proteins | sample 4694571 | NCBI WGS metagenome assembly VTLG01 (sample SAMN12604809, study PRJNA352737) | marine metagenome | biome: ENVO:00000447; feature: ENVO:00000209|ENVO:00000569|ENVO:01000036; material: ENVO:00002151; isolation source: viral sequences binned using virsorter ...
CGTTCCAGCACTCCCAGCAGCGTATCTACTTGCAGGGCGTTATCTCTCAAAAGGCTGGGCAGCTGGGGCGGCGTTCATCGCTATTGGCGGCTGGCTTAGCACGGAAATGTTCGTCACGGGTGCGCTTCCGTTAATCGGTTTTGGATTCACCATGCTGGCTATGTGGGGCGTTGCGGGCATTGCTGATCCTAGATCGAAGCGCCGCCGCAAATACGGCATCACCATAGCACTGGCACTGCCGCTGCTGGCATTGACCAATCACACCGCAGCTGGGATCAGCGCAATAATACTGCCGGTTTGGACAATTGCACTGTATTCCCGCTATAGGTTCAGGAAATCAGATTTAATATTTCCGGTTATTGCTGGCATTGGCTTAGCAACATTTGCATGGCCGTGGTATCCACAAGTGGGTATGGGTTCTGATACATATCGTTACCCTGGCCCAATACTGTTCCTGCGTGAAACGGTCATGGATATCGGGTATTACGTTGCAGCAGCTGCATTTGTTACCAGCTTTTACGCATGGAAGCGCAAATGGCACGCAATGGCCATTACCATAGCTTTTCTGGGATTCTGGGCACCGTTCTATTCATTTGACGAAACCATAGTCAATTTAACGTACCGTGGCCGGTTCCTATGCTCAATGCTCATGCCCATAGTCTGGGTGGCTGAACTGCGTGACCGTTTGGCAGATAAACCCATAGCAATGCAAAAAGGTGTACTGGGCATGGTTGCAGCTGCAATAGCTATTGGCAGTCTCATGACCTTTAATGCCCAGCGCGACTACAGCACGTTTGTAAATCCTGACGTAGAAAAAGTATTGGCAGCTGTTGAACTGCACCCAGCTAAAGGTTCAATCATCACTAGCAATTTTGGTGAGGGCACTTGGTATCAGGGTTTGACGGGCAGAAGCGTGTATTACACGTTTGCCCATGAACCGCCGCGTGCATTTACGCAAAGCGATCAGGACGTCAGGTGCATATTCAATTGGGTTGCTGATTGTGATGTTGAAGCAGCCATACAGCGATTGGATGCATCCCACGTTGTCATCAACCGGCATTGGCCAGCTGACTGGGGCCAGATTTACAAGGCACCGGCGGACGGGCGTGACCGCCTGGCGTTATGGCTGCCACTGGATCAGGCCGCATGGTTGGAACCTATCGCCGTATCGAATGAGGTCAAAGCATGGTCTATCAGGCGATAAAGCGCGACAACATAGCATGCACCACGGCAATGGCCGTGATTACTGGTGGTTTGTTTTTCACCATGATGACCGCATCGCCGCTGTATCAGATGACAACCACGGTGCTGTTCAGCTGGTGGGTATTTGCCGTTGTCGCGTTCTATGCCGCGCGTAGGTGGCCGCAGATACTTTGGGGCATAGTGCCGCTGGCCTTTGCACTGCTGGGTTCTATGTTTATTGAATTCGCCAGCGATCCGATAAGGCTAAAGGGATTCATGGCTAATGATAATCATGCAGCTGGGTTGCTGACGCTGGGCATAGCATTTCTACTGACGCGCAAACCAACGCAGGATCAGTGGCCATTCGATTGGTACGCACTTGCAGCACTGCCGCTGGCATTTGGCGTGATGATGACGGGCAGTCGCCTTGCACTGATTGTCGTGGCCTTTAGTTTTTTTGTTTACGCATTTCAGCGCAATAACCTGAAACTAGCGGTAATGCTGGTAACGGTACTGGCCATTGGCCTGCTGAATAGTGACATTGCCGCGGGACTGCGCATGCAAAGCGATCATGTAGCAGACATAGGCGGCAGGCTCAATGCGGGCATGGTGCCTAACGGTTTGCTAGGGCAGGAAAGTGGGTGGCTATTTTTCCATAATGCACCCGTTCAGATTGCGTACAACGCAGGCTGGCCGGCTGCAATTGCATGGCTGGGCCTTGCGGGGGGTTCGGTACTGTATGCCATACGTAAACACAACGGCTTAATGCTGGTATTGCCGGCACTTATGCTTTGCACCCTAGATCATTATTTCTGGTGGCCCGGAACGCTAGCGCCCCTATTCTGGGCAGTTATGGGGGCAACCCATGCGCGTGCCTAGATTATTTTGGGGGCTGCTGCCAATGCTGCTGGGTTTAATGATTCCCATAACCAGCGCGTATGCAATCGCGCAGCCTGATAACAGTGATTTAATTACCGGCGTTTCTGCATTTACCAATACGCTAGAAAAAGGCGATTTGCTGGTGCTGACTGAATACGATATCCAATACGCAACCATACCTACTGATTTCATGGCTGATGAGGCATTTTTTGTGCAGCTGCTAGATGGCACTGACGTTATAGCAATGAACCGGCCATACCCGTTCAACCAGTCTGGGTTCAACCAGGGTGTAGCCAGCGTGTATCTGAGCGCAGCACAAACGCTGGAAAAGGGTTTGACCAATAGTGACGGGGACTGGGCTAGCTGGGGGCCAACGACTTTTACCAGCCGCATCATAGGCAACCCAGTCGTATGGTCAACTATTCCGGCAGATACACAAAGTTTGACTAGCACCGCGTTCACTGCAGATCAGCTGGCAAATACCAATGAAGTGGCATTAGCTAACAAGGTTATGGACATTGCACGCGATCTTGAAGCGGCATGGGCCGTGACCATGATAAGCAGTGATCCTGATGTATTGAGCGATACGGGTGCGCAGTATTTCCCGCTGGCAATTCCTGAGCTATTCAGGATGGTTGCCGGCATACAGCTTATTAGCTCATTGCCTGCCACGTTTCCAACCCCAGTGCCACTGCCAGGGCAGTTCGCTACCAATTCGCAGGACAGATACGCAGACACGGTATGGATTCAAGGCGGCTTTGATTCGTTATCGCAGGATATGGGCATTGGTTCAGTCGCGCTGCGTGCCATATTCATGATTGTCATATTCATGGTTGTAGTCGGCTTTGCTGCCTATCACATGGGAACGCTGGGCGGGTTGCTGGGTTTTGTCGGTGTATTCGTTATAGGCATGCCGCTGTTCGTATCGCAAGGTTTCCTGCCGTGGGCTGCTTCGATATTGCTGGCGGTTGTGGTCACCTTGCTGGGCTTTATGAAAATCACGGGGCGGTTGGATATATGAAATGGTCTAAACGTAAAGAACGCACCATGATGGCTTTAGTGCTAGCTAGCATGCTGACGATCATTGCCGGTTCAATGATTGCCACTGCATACACCAGCGCAAATCATTATCCGAACCGCGTGCCGGTATCAGTCAAAAACACAACCGGCAGCACATACACGGGGCTGGCATGCGCTGAAGTAAATGCACAATCGCTAATTGATGGCAATTTCATGAACACGGATGCCAGTGACTACAGGGTTCAGCAGGGCACCACATTTCCGGTTGCCAGCTTTTTGACTGCAACTGATACAACTGATGCGTGCGCCTGGCTGCCCATGACGGCATTGGCCAATAATTTCACGTCAGATTTTAATCTGCGCATGGGCATTACAACCGCGCCTATGGATATGGTCGGCGTATTCGGGCGGGCAGCTGACATAGCAACGGTTGCATATGATGCGAGCCTTAACCCATCAAACCAGCTGCACATTAAAGCCAGTAGCGTGACCGTGACCAATGGCAGTTCAACCCACATTGTGAGTTTGGGTACTGCGTACACAATGGGCATTAACAGCAGCGGGTATGCATTTGCTGACATGAATACTGAAAGCAGCACAACGCCGGTCGATCAAGACCAGCAGGATACCGAACAAAGTTTCGGTGTAGGCGCGGGCATAGACATACTTGGCCAAACTTTCACCACGGGCGATTCGTTAAACGTCACCAGCATTGATGTATATGTACGCTATATCAGCGGCAGTGGTTCCCAATTTTATATTGGTATCTACAGTGTAGATGGCACTGGCAGCCCTCTAGCTTCAGGTTTAGTGGGTTCGCGCGTTACTTTTGAGCCTGGAACATCAGGGAGTTTCAGTTACAAAACTGCCACATTCAGCCCAGCAATATCATTAAGCGCAGGCACGCAATATGGAGTAGCAATCACTAATGATAATTCAGGCGATGAAGTGCATCGCTGGGGTTATGAGAATTCCAATGTGCTAGCAGGGGGCGCACTCACGTACGATACCAGCCCAAGTGGTGGTACATGGTCTGGAAACATGGATGTAGTTAACGCTGCACGCGATAGAACATTCAGGGTTAATTCAGTAACAACCGGCCAAATGACCATTGTGGGTTCAACCAGCCTGACTGATGAACTGCCCCATGATCTGCAATTGGATTTTGCATCAAATAGAGCAACCTTGAGTGTTGATGGCGTTAGCATTGGCAGTGCAACCAGCAGCGTGGGTTTGACCACCGTTTCAGCACCATTGGTCATTGCCAGTCGTTCCAGCGATGGCATACGCAGCTTAAGGCGTATCGAAGTGGGAACAAGCAGCAATGATGCTGACAATGCGGTTGATTTGAGCTTTACCCCGCTAACGCTGACTAGAACGCAATCTGGTGCAGCTGCTAACAATCATAGGTGGGTTTATTCCATTCTTGATGAATCAGGCAACGGCAGAACAGCCAGCATCACGTTGAACAGCAATGCCACCACGGTGGCTGCAACGCTAGAACCGTTAGTAACCAATAACAACGTGGCACCACGGGTAGGGGAAACCACCCCCGATCCGTGGGGCACTTCATTTGGCGGTTCGGTTGCCAGCCCCGTTGCTGATGCGTTCACCAAAACCGATACCTACCGGTGGCCCATGTCCGTGATTCAGCCATCATTTGAAGCGGGCGGGCTGCCATTGCAGCTAGGTGCAGCCATCATAGCCGCAACGCTCGCATTATTCATGGGCGGTGCAGCGTTGTTATTGTCGCGCATACCGGCAGTGGGCATGGTGGCTGCAATGCTTACAGCTGGCATTGTTGTGAGCTTGTCACCGCTGCCCAATGTCATATTGGTCATGATGGCGGTGTTAGGTATAAGTGTCAGCTTCCTAGTACCACGTTTCTGGGAGAGTAGCGCATGACAAGTAAATCTTGGGTTTTCTTTTTTAGTACGTTGGCTATTTTCACATTCTGGGGCAATGTGGGTGATGCAGTATTCATAACGGCCAGCGATGGCGTGACCATGAACAATGCAACCGCGTGGAATGTTGACCAGATCAGCCAGGGCGGTGGCTTTGTAGGTTCAATGCGTATTGTCATCAGTTTCTTTACGACCACGCTGCCAAACTGGGCAACTTTTAATTACAACTTCCTGCAGGATGGCAATTTGCAGCTGGTGCGCTGGGCACTGGTCACCATATTTGGGGGCACGTTTGTCATCATGCTAAGCATGTCATTCATTGGCATATTAAGGAGGAACTTCTAATGGCAGATGTACGCATATTTGCACCAGGATCAGCCGGCAGATTAGAGACTTCAGAATTGACAAAACAGATACGCGATGCAAAACGCCGCGGCGATCGGTCAAAGTTTATTGAACTAAGCCGGCGTTTAGTCGAAGCACAAAAAAGGGAACGCCAGCAAGCTACAAGGCAATCACGCCAAAGCATAGAAACCGGCTTTAAGCAAACCATAGCCGCTATGGAACCACGCAAAGCACCACCAGCAGCAGCAGCACTGGAACGGCAGGCAAATGAGTTACGCAAAGCACGGGATCAGGCGCAAAAAGAGGGCAATTTACGAAAGTTTCAGCAGCTAGCGAAAGCACAACGGCAGGCAGCTGAGGAACTAAGCAAAGTTACTACCAAGCGCGAATCAAAACTGATAATACCGAATGTGAAAAAAGTAGCTGCCAGCGTCACGCCAGGGTTATGGCTGAAAGACTGGCATAAAATGTCTGATGCGCAGCGCAGCGCGAATCTGGCAATGGATATGCTGATAATAGCACCATTGCTGGGCAGTACAGCCAGAAGTTTAAATAAAGGTACTGTACTATCGCTAGCCAACCGCGCTGACAAATTGGCGGCCATATCTCCAGCTGATGCAAAAAAAGTGATTGCAGGGCGTGCCAATTTCCTGCGCAGTAACGCTGATGGCGTAGCCAATCTGGGCAACTTGGCTAAAGGGTTAGCACCAAACGCACCCCAAATGGCAACTAAGGCACCGGTCAAACCAGTACCAAAGCGCACGCCGAAAAAAGATACAAAAAAAGCACCGCCTAAAAAAGACAAAAAAACCGATAAGAAAAAAAGAGATAAGCGCGACAAACGCGCGGCAGATACTGAAGCACTATTCAGGGATATAAAAAAATTCCTAGATAAGAAAACACGCGTCAAAACCCGTAAAGCACAATTCAAAAAAGCAGCTGAAGCAGCACGGAAAAAACGTGCGGCAGCAGCCAAACTAGCAGCTGATGCAAAAAAAGCAGCTGAGATCAAAGCCAAACGAGATAGGGCACGCGCACTAGCTAAAGCAAGACGGGAAGCAGCGCAGCAAAAAGCAGCTGAAGCAAAGGCAAGGGAAGCAGCAAAAGAACGCGCCCGCAAACAAAAAGAAACAGCACGAGAAAGAGCAGCTGAAGCCGATAAAGCCAAAGCGCAGGCAAAAGCCGATGCAGCACGCAGGGCGCGTGAAAGTGAAACCGAAACCGGCGAAAAAACAAAACCAAATGGCAAACCAAAAATCAATCGGGAGCCAAAGCCGGCAGGCAAAAAAAAGCCATCAGTTAGAACAGGGCCATCGGTCAAAGCAGGGCCATCGGTCAAAGCAGGGCCATCGGCTAAAGCAGGGCCATCGGCTAAAGCAGGGCCATCGGCTAAAGCAGGGCCATCGGCTAAAGCAGGGCCATCGGCTAAAGCAGGGCCATCGGCTAAAGCAGGGCCATCGGCTAAAGCAGGGCCATCAGGCAAAGCAGGGCCATCAGGCAGAGGAGGGCCAAAAGGAGGGCCGCTGCCACCGCCGCCACCGCCGCCATCAGGCAAAGGAGGGCCATCAGGCAGAGGAGGGCCAAAAGGAGGGCCGCCGCCACCGCCACCACCGCCGCCGCCGCCGCCGACTACGAGAAAACTATTTAGGCTGCCCGGCAAGGATACTGACGTCAGGATCAGGGCAGGCAAATACCCTGACAAAGTTACGTTTGTTGATGGGTTCACGCGCTGGTTCGTTGATCTAAGTGACGGCAAATCGCGTGCCATACGTGCTAGGAAATCAGGCAAACCGCGCCAGACATTTAAAGTGCTGACGGCCAGCAGCCGCAAACCTGATGCACGCCGCATACCGCTGGGGGTTGTTGCAATGGTCATTTCAAATGACGGCGTTCGGTTCCGGCGCAGGCGGCAGGGAGCTAGCAGGGTATTCAAAAAGAGAAAATAAAAATGGGCCGGCGATGGGAGTAGAACCGGCCCACGTAAGCACGACTGGTAATGCTTACAGAATTAACTATGAACTGATTAGAGAAATATTCAAGGGGGTGAAAACGTGCGCTAATTCGTGCGCTAATTCGTTTTTTCTCACCTTTATTGCACTAGATTGCACAGAATTGCACTGAATTCACCATACACATGGTGGTTATCTGATGGAGAGCAAAAAAAATAGAGGTAAAATTGACCTAAAACTATATGATGTGCCCGTCACCGTCAATTATTCTCTCCAAGTCTATAGACTGCTTCGTAGTCATTTAGCCCCCCTATTGTGCGCTAATTTGTGCGCTAATTTTTGTTGTATGCAACATTTCAATGTGATAGAGTCATAATAATTTCGCGATGGGAGTCGTAGATTATGCAACATAATAGGCGGATTAGAACACGAAACACGCATTGGGGGCAAGGTAGTTATCAGATACATGCCTTAAAGGGATACAGGCTAGAAAGGTGGGCAGAATTCCCAACTGGCAAAAAGCGTTTCCGTGGCCAGTGGGCTGAAACTAAAGAACTGGCGTATGCGTCATGGGAAATTGAACGCAAACGCCGCATGCTAGATGGTGGTGACGCAGGCAACAAAAATGAAACCCTGGCAGAAGCCAGTCTGCGTTATGCCCGTGAGGATAGAACCAGAAACCAGCTTAGCCCCAGTACATTGCTAACCCATGATAACTATGCCAGCAAACTCGCAGCTGCATTTCCCAAACTCAAATTGCGTGACGTTACAGTCAGCACCGCAAATACGTACCGCACCATGCTGCATAAGGAAAACTTAAAGAATCGAACCATAGATCAAACTATGTGGTGGCTGATGGATGTTATGCGCCGCGCACGTATGAACGGTCTAGTGCTGGTCAACCCGTTCAGCGCCAGCGAAATGGGCCAGATTGCATATAAGAAACTTTTTAGCAGCCCACGCGAAAAACACCCATTGCTTTATTACACTGACGCAGAAATAAACATGATTGTTAATGAAGTGCCAAAAAATGCCCAGCAAAATTTTGGGGTGGGGGCAGGCGCACGCCAGCTGCATGAAAGTGGCGAATATCATACGGATGTTTACCATTCACGCATGCGCCAAGTAGGGTTTCTGGCTGGTTTGCGGGTAGGGGAAATATGCGCACTGCAATGGAAGCACATAACCTTTATGCAAAATGGGCAACTGGGCTACATCAAGGTCGAACAAAAAGTAAACTCCAAAGCAGCCAATACCATAGACCGGCCAAAGGGTGATAAGGGGCCAGCATATGTTTACTTTGGCCCTGAACTTAATCAGGTATTTCTAGATCAGAAAAACGCATGGCGCATAGACCGCATGCGCTGCAACCATGTAGATGATTGGGCACTCCATCCGAAAGCCGAAAAAATCCTAGAAATGCTCAGGCTGCGGCCTCAGACTGATGGCGATATACCGCCAGAGGGTTTCGTATTCCCAACGCGCATGGGCGCACCACGCATACCGCATCAGCTGGAAGATTATGCACGCGCCCAGGATAAGCGGCTAGGCATTTATATCAAGGGCAGAAATACCCACGGCGGGCGCAGATCATATGCAACCAAAATCATAGGCCATATGCCAATACAATTTGTGAGTCGGCAATTGCGCCATGAACCAGGTCAAGAACAAATGCTTTTAGATCGCTATGCAGATTTGAACACTGACGAAAATAATAAAACCCTGATGGGCTATATGCAGAAAATTCAAGGGCTATAACTCAGGGCGGTTAGCAGCTTCAATGAGCGATGCCCGTGCCATCTTACCTAGTTTGAGCGCATGGGCAATTGCTTTAATAGCACTGATATGCGGGGTGTAATAGCCGCGTTCAATCTGGCTCAATGAACCAGCTGTAACGCCTGAAGCCGCACTTAGTTGGCGCAAACTCATATTGGCATGCACTCTATGTGTACGTATAAGCAAACCAATCAGGCTGGATGCGTTTTGATCTGCCGCCGTTTTTCCATTCCGCATATTATCCCATCTATTATTTCAGATTCTGCAGTCGTTAGTTCGTAGGCTTCAGTATGGCGCATATTACTACCCATCACCACCAGTTTGCGTACTGGGTAATTGAAAAGCATTACTACATTTTCGTCATTTGCCATACTAGTCACTAAATGTATACCAATCTGGTACACAATGTGTATACTACCCCAGCTGAGTAAATACACGTCATATTTAATGGGAGAATATAACATGGTAAGCAAAAAAAATAAACAAGGTAACAAAACATATCTAGCTGGATACATAGATCAGCATATGAAAGAGCAGCGCAAAAGCTATGTCAAATTGGCTAGTTATTGCGGGTTTCCCAAAGCCTATGTAACCAGGCTCAAGGCTGGGCAATGGATACCCACGCCACGCCAATGCACGAATATTGGCGGGTTTCTTCATATACCGTGGCATCAGGTTTGGGTTGCAGCTGGGCATCTAAGGCAGGATGAAGTAGACCGGCTGATGGTTAGAAACCAAACGCCGTTCTATCGGCTAGATGATACCGAAGCAGAAATCATCAACTCGTATAGGTTCTGCAATGAGGATGCTAGCTCTTATTTGACAGCTGCGGTACGTGGGGCAGCAAGGGCCAGTGAAAATATTACAAGCGGGAAAAAACGCCAGCACCGTGTTACGTTTCTTTTAGAAATGGATTTTGTGAATTACCCGCAGTGGCTGGAGGATGTACCGGCAACCCACATAAACGATGACTACCCAAAGGTTTTTAGGATCAATGAAAGCAACGGGTTTGACTATCTAGCCCAGTCAACAGTAGTGGGCACTTTGCGGTTCAGTCAAACGCGGGTAATGTCACCGCTGCCACGGCAACTATGGGCAGATGATTAACTGCGGCGGGCGTTCCTATTCAAAACCATGCCCTCTACTGAATCATAAATAACGGCGGCTACATCCGGCCCCAGTTCGCGCAGCTGCTCAATGAGTTTTGATTCGTCAGTACTAAGGGCAACATAGTCAGCATTGGCCGTATCGAAACCGGCAATGCGCATCAAATGCGCTGCTTCACCATCAGTCAGCTGCATTGCATTGCTGATTGTGGATAACGTCAGCTGCCTGACGTTGGGAGCTTTTCCAGCTTCCAATAAATACACCTGGTTAAATGAAATCGTGCCGGCGCGTGCTAGATCGCGCTGGGTTAGATTTCGCGCCGTTCTAAATGCTTTTATAGCATTTCCCAGCAAAATTGATTGCTCATTTGTCAGCAATGTTGCATACACCCAGTCAAAAATTATTCTTGATTTTACACAATTACCCACTAAACACCACCCCTATTGACGTGAAATAATTATGTAATGTAAATAATTAATCACATTTTCAATGCGGGGGGAGTACGCATCATGACTGAGTATCTAAGGGTTAGTGACGCGGCGCGGGTAACGCATTTAAGCCGCAACACCATAGAGCGGGCAATTAAATTCAATGAGCTAAAGGCCATCAGGCGCGGCCCAAAGCACGGTTGGTTAATTGAGCCAATTGAATTGGATCGCTGGCTAAAAGAACGCAGCAATATTTTTCAAGGGGTAAACAATGGCAAGGCGTAATGGCAATCACGCGCGTGCGCGCGTATCCATTGAGAGAGAGAGAGAGAGAGAGAGGGAGGGGGGGGGAGAGAGATATTACCCAACTGGCGATGATGGATTCTTTATAGAAAAACCTAACAAGGGGGCAATGATTCTATATGAGGATTTCAAAGGGGCACTAATGGCAATGCTGTATCAGTCAGCACCCAGGGAACTAGACGATACGGTAAACAGTGCATGCCATCTAGCGGGCATAGCAGTCAAAACAGCAAAGGAAAACTACCTGCCACGATTAACCAGCACCTATGGGCCGTTCTTGATCTATAAGGAGCAGGGAACCGCGGTTATTGATTTCAGGAGGGAAATACGCAATGGGCATCCATTACATTGATCCAGAAATTGAGATTGCACACATGCTAAAAGAGGGCACCACGCCGGATTTTGTGCAGCGTTTTATGTTCCAGCTGACGCTAATTGACCATGTTGACGCTGCCAATATCACTGAAGCAATGAACATGACATTTGCAATTCGATCACGCAGAAAAATGAATCAGGATTATGACGAATTATTCTATGAGGTTGACGTATGGCCAACCGTATAGAACCAGAATTGATAGGGCCGTTTCTCACAACTGAACAATTGAAAGGTACTGAATATATGGCAACTAAAACCGAAAAAAAAGAATTCTGGGCTGCATGGGATAAGGCCCGAATAGATAAAGATATCAAACGCTATGAACGCCGCACGGGGGCAAAGCAATCAAAAAAGGATATTGAACAATGATGCGCTATTCAGAAGCACTAGCCCAGTTCAAGATTTGGTTGGAAACAGAGGCAACACGAGATCAGAGAGAAGCGATACACAAATATCATCAACTATATGTGTACTGGAAAATCGAAAAGGATATTGAAAATGGTTGATATAAGTTTGAGCGAAAACTTGTTAGTAAATATACCGCCATCAGAATTACATCTAATGCCAGAACGGTGGGCGGGCATCACCTACACCGCAGGCCGTACCAAACCATATGCCGTTTGGTATCAGGGGCTTATCTGGCTTTATACAAAAACCCATCAGGAAGCACGGATTGGTTTAATTAACGCAAAGCTAGGCCGGCAAAGTGATGTAAGAGAGCCGATCACCTAATGAGATTTGCAGCATTGGCTGTGATCTATTACCACCAAGACTTTTCGCATAATACGCAGATTGCGAAAAATCAGAGTCTTTTCAAAAAAAAGTCAGAAGTAAGCGATCAAGACAAATAGCGAAATCTTTTCGCTGTTTTTGAATGGTGCGAAAAATGAGAAATGAAATACAGAAATTTAATCAATACACCAATGAAATTTACCAATTAGAAAAATACGCAATGGATAAGTGGGAATATGAAGAAATCCAATCTCATTTCCTTTCCCATCCTGCACAAAGGCATTGGTGGCTATTAACTAGGATGTTAAAAGGCAGTGGTGCAAGAGAAGCAGAAATGATGCGCTTAACACCTAGCCATACTGAAAGAGTAGGAGATGTAATGGTTATTCATATCAAAAGGGGTAAAAAGCAAAATCTAGAAAGAACGGACGTTTATTCCAAAATTCCTCTGAAGCCTGAATTGTCATTTGATTTAGATCAATACATAAAAATTAATGGCATCAGAGCAGGTGAAAAAATTTGGCCCTATACAGCGCGCGCCTATCAAATAGCTTTCAAGAAAGCAGCTATTGCGCGTCTTGGAATTGCTAGACATCCACACGAACTCAGGGGCGCTTATATAAGGGACGGTATGGATCAGGGCGCAAGTGTTGAGGAAATGGGCGTCATGGTTGGTCATACGGATACTAGGACCACTTGGAAGCATTATTACAACGTAGAGCCGAATCGCAGAAAAGATATCAACTCAAGGATATATATCTAATGGATCATTACCTGATAGCAGCTGCATCAGCCATTTTGCTGGCTTTTGCGCTAAAGGATATGCAGCGGCAGATCATACCCAATAAATGGATCATGATTGCCGCGCCCTTAGCGGCTATGGCTTCAATTTTCTGGTCTGAAGCATTACGGCAGCCCATTTTCTATTTTGAGCAGTTTGACCGCGTATTCAGCGTGGCCATTGATGCGCTGCTAGCGCAGAACCTTGCATATGCTTTTATATTCCTATTGGCAAAACTTACCAGGGGAGATATAGGCGGCGGTGATGCCAAACTTGCAATGCTTATAGGTTTGATAACTGGGGTGCGCATGCTGGTGCCTGCATTGGCAATTGGTTTGGCAGCTGGTGCGCTCATAACGTATGCAAGGGAGAAGCCAACCCCGTTGGCACCGTTTCTGGCAGCTAGTACAATCGGAGTGCTATTGATGGGGGTGTTGCAATGACTACGCAACTAGAAAATGATTTTGAAGCATTGGTACTGGCCCTAGAATTGGCAATTACTGCACCTAATGAACAAAAGGCTGATGAATGTGCAGCAATGGCAGAATCATTGGCAGAAAAGTTTACTGTAGAACAAGTAAAACTAGCTAAAGAATTAGTGCAAAGGAAATTAGGCACTTTTAATTAACGCCTAGTTCTAAATGCACGCGGTTTAGTTTTCGCTGTATTCTCGTAAACATATTCTTTAATTGCGCCAACTTCACTTACTTTTGCTTTAGTTCCTTTTGGTACATTTACTATGCGTGCAGGCAAAAACCCTTTTCTAATAGCAAATTTTGTGTACGCATCTCTAGGATGGTCAGCAACTACAACCCCACGGTCAGTACCTTTTCTGCTAGTTATTTCAACTCTAAATCTGCGCATATACCACCCCTATTTTTTCTTTAGGCTGCCTGCCATGAATTCAGCTTCTTGAAATGCCGTAATAACTGTAAACAGCGTGCATACGAAAGTTAGTGCAACCATGCTGAAACCCAGCACGGGTATTGTCAGCGTATTAAACGCATAATCGGCTAGATAGAAAACACCTAGCGTGCCGGCTACGTGAGCCAATGTGTGCATAGATCACCCCCAGATTTTTTGTGCAGCTGCGATGCCCAGTGAAAACAGCGCGATACCTATCATTATCATAGAACGGGTTACTAATCGTAATTCCATATGCTAATTCCTTTGGGCAAATTTCCCATCAACCGTGAAATCATTTCTTTTCAATAATTCAATAAATAAATTAACATTTTTTATTTCTGGTGGCAGTATGGGTTTCAAATCCTTATACATGGTGGCCACTTCAAATACGCCGGCAAATCTAACAATGTCTATCCACTCATCAACCTGCAAATCCTCACTTCGATTGCTGTACGCAGCTGACCAGGCTTCCTGCCCAATTATGTCATCATCATCAGTATTAACACCCTCCAGCTGATAGCCCAGGCGCCGCCATTCATCCTGCGTTGCATCGCCAAATGTATCCTGCCAGTATCGTGGGATAATGTGCGCCTGCTCAGGGTAGTGGCCGTAGGTGTTTTTTACACCAAACCATGCGTGGTACCAATCTGCCTCATGCCAGAACGGTGGCCAAGGTCTTTTACGTTTTGGGGGCGTAAATTGCTCTTTCCAGTCGTGTATTGCAAAAGCCACGCCGTACCCGTCACCGATTTTGCGGCACTCAACAAAAAGGTCTATTTGTTCTAATACACCGCGATCTAATCCGCGTGGGTACTGGGTGGTAAAAACTATCTCCAATCTATCTTTACGTATCTGAACCAGAAACTGATTCAGCCCGAAATTGATATTGCTATTCCACTTGGTAGAAGCACCCAAACTTTGTACTTCATCTATCAATAAAATGCCGTCATGAATACTGCGGTCACGCGGATCAGTCAAACGATCCACCAAGAAACCGTCAGCTACATCAACTGCCGTGCTGGGGTAGTTTGAGAACGTGCGGCAGTGATGAAACCCAGCATCGCGGTAGGCATACGTCAGAAGCCTGCCCAATGTGGTCATGGCCAGTGTTTTGCCCTGACCGCGTGGCCCCATGAGCATGATAGCCATAGGAGTGAAACTTTCCTGCAAACTGGGCGGCCTGATCGTCAAATCCTGATCGCGCTGCTTAATGTTGCCACCTGCACCAACCGTGGGGCCAGGCGTCCAAGAAATATTCTTACTCTTGGCCAACGTGCTTTTGCTCAGGTGGCTGCCTATCACTTGGCACCGTCAGTAGGAGCCATTTGTGCTGACTGATCCATGCGGTTAAACCAGCTTTGGCCCAGTAGAGCCAGCCGCCGTTGTTCACCCGTTGCAACCTGAATGTATTGATTCGTGCTTAAGCCATCGCGGGCACGGTTCAGCTGGCCAGCCTGAAATATCAGCTGCTCAAGATTAACGCGGCCATGCCGTGCCATTTGCTTTGCCAAAAATCGTTTGGCCATGCCTATTTCCGCGTCACTGAAATAACTTTGCGGTATCCAGTTCTGGCGGTCACGAGTTACTTGCAACAGTGGTGCAGCAAGGTTGTTGCCGCCGCCGTTGCCCATTGGCCGGCCTATATAATCACCCGCGCTGGGGCGGTGTTTCTCGTCAGCTTTTTTCAATTCGTCTGCCATTGTTTACACTCCTGGGGGCGGTAGATCAGTAGGGCTTTGCGCCTGAACAAATAGGAATATGGCCAGCAGCATGGCAAATACAAAGCCGGCACCGACTATTGCATCAGCTTTGCCCAATCCACCACCGGCACGCCTGAACCACGTAACAATGTCTATGGGGTTCAGTGCCAGGTATAAATATTCTGCACGCTGTATGCCCCTATCCGTGGGCTGTTCGGTGCCCGTCATGGCTTCTTCGAGCAATGCCCGTGGCACCAGTGGCACCAGTTCTGGGGTTTCCAGTTTCTCGTTAGTGATCTGAACATCAACGGGTATCTGATAAACTTCGTTACTTTCATTGTCCACAACTTCTGAATACACCGTTTTATATTCGAATGTATCGGTCACGCGCATCAGCAACCAAAGCGGCTGCAAAAAATGGAAATAGGGCACGAGCTTTTTCCACCACTTGAAATACGCGATGGCACCGAAAAACAGCATGATGAGCAATGACGGCCCAATAGCATAGGCAAAGGTCATGCGCCATACCAAAGCTATTGTTATTGATAGCACCATGAACGCAACCACCCAGACTGATGCCATGATTGCCAATGCGAACATCAGGCGCAGCAACCTTGCACCGGTTGCCGGCAAATACCTGCCCTTTGATCCGAATAGCCGTATCAGTTCGCTGCGTGGTGCCTGGGCTATATAACTATGGGGTTGAGCAATGACCATCACTCGTTCATAAATGGGGCCGACTGGGTTCGGTGTTTTACGTAGCTTTATCGTTGGCATTTTCATCATGATGCAATCGTTGCTCCTGGCCCAGAATTAAAAAACCATACCGCAGCTGCAATGCCCAGACCGCCAAAGGTTAGCAACATGAAACTGCCGGCCAGTATTCGATACCAAAGCATTGCCCCGCTGTTTTTACCGTCCTTTGCTTCAGCTTCCAACGGTGCCTTTTGTTCAGTAGTAGCAATGGCCAAATCTGCTATACGTTCCACTAATTCCAGCGGCGGAGACTCCTTAGATGGCGTTAGAGGCAGAATAGAGTGATCCTCAACCACTATGGCCCGCTGGTGCTGGTCATACGGCGGTTCTGGTGGTTCCAATGTGCTTAGATCAGTGGGTGTATCAACATCAACAGCCGGTTTATTGGGTACGAAAAAATCACTGCGCCTTACTGCATGGGCCTGCTTGCTACGGTGGTCTACTACGTATTTATCTTTCAATATGCCGGTGCTGGTAGACCATTTACCAGCGACATTGAATCTATAGATTTTTACTTCAGCCATGAAACCCCCATGTCATTTGTATCGGTCTGCAATCGAATAATGGCGGCGGGCGCCGTCAATGTTTTCATTCTCAAGGTAGTACCAATGGGCCTGCCAATCGTAGGTAATATCCGCAAATCGTGATTGCTCAGGCGGTATGCCGCGTGCTTTTTCATCCTGCCGTAATCGCATGACGTGCAGCAGCCGCATGCCATAGGGTGCGCCTAGTGCATGGGTGCCGTTTGTCCATCGCCGTGCGTTCTGCGGTGCGGCATCAATAATTTTGTAGAGTGAATTGAGACTAGATAAACCCAACGCCATGCGGGTGTAGTGAAGTTCCCGCTCAATTGCGTTACGTGGTGCTAGCAGCCGGTTTGTGGTCATGATAGCCATCTCTCTTATATATAAAAGATATAGACCAGCCGCGATAGTATCGTACACGATACTATTCAATTTCCCGAAAACATACTACATGTAGTAGGTATGAGTCGTATAGCAGTTGGTATAGGACTATTTTTAGGCATTGCGCTGGCCGGATCAGCTATTCCGGCTATCGACACTATGGCGCAGGCCAATAACCATGCCCAGGCAGGGGGCATTGTTGAACGATTTACCCAAATGTGGGCACTTCTCGTTGTAATTCCATTAGCGGCGGCAGCTGTTTACGGCTTTGCCGCATTGAGTAGGCGGTAATTATGCAAACAATGTTTGGTAGGAAAAAAGAAGCAAGGCGGGCTAAATTCCCAGCAGGTGGGTGGACTGCACGAGAATTACACGCATATATCGTCAACGATTATGACCTACATCGCCAGCAGGAAACCCCAATAATCAGAAATCTTATGCGCAAACGTGCTGCGGGCAAATTTGATATGCGCAAATCAATAAAACTTTGGGGCTATCTCGTGGAAAGTGGCGCGAAAAAATACGCAAAGGAATACGGAACCGAGCGTGACTGGTCACGTATGTTCAACCCCAGGGAACGTCAGTTAGTAGCAACCCGTATGGCTCGTAATTTCAAAGAAACGGCGGACGCAGGCCAATACGATGACTTCTTACCTCAATACGCGTTAAAAAATCGCAGTTTTAAAACAAGGAGATAATCATGCCAAGAGCAAATTACAAGAAATATATAGTCAGTGCTGCAGGGCCATTAGGGGGCGGTAGGGCTACGGTCATGACCGCAACTCCTAGATCAGCTGTATTAAAAGTCGTGAAAGCAGCCGGAGGGAAAATCCCTGCCGGAACTGATTTCATAGTGACTCAGGTAAAAACGCCTGACGGCAAAGCGCGGCAATTTTTCTACAACGCAAAAAGTTTCCCTGCATCAATGACTTTTAAACATACGGCAAAGAATCGCGCAGCTGCTAAGAGGCAATTTAAGGGGCGGCGGTAATTTACGCAGACGTTAACACGGGCGATTTCGATTGCCCGCCGTGCTATCTGACGGCACGTACTACAACGAATCAGGTCAGGGGAAAGGGGTAACGCCATGACAACATTTGCATTAGAACAACGGGGCAACATAGGGCCGGCAGTAGCGTCATTGATTTTGGGAGTTATCTTCCTTGTGATCGGTGGTTCGCTCATGTCTACAATCGTTTCTAACTACGTAACCGCAGGAACGACTACAGGCATAGGTTCATTTGGTGGCACGCAAGGTACCTTAGACTTGGTACCTCTAGTTGCAGCTGCGGTGATACTTGTGGCCGGCGCTTCCATGATTGGGGCACCAGCTTTCAATATCGTCAAAGGACAGCTTAAGAAATAAGGAGTAAGCGTTTTGCAAACGCACGGATTAAAAAATCCGGCTCTGAATTTGGGGCGGTTGCCGTCATTCTTTTTGATTGCGGCAGCCGCCTTAATCTTTATCCGGTTAGCACTTGTACTGATCGATCCCAACCATTTAGGGGTTGATGGTGGTGCATACCTAGTAGGGAGAAATCATGTACTCAATATTGGAGAAACGAACAGCGCGTTCACTCGTTTACCCCTTGGCCCTGGCTGGCTGCTTGTACCTTTCACGGCGTTATTCGGTGACAACGCGGGCTATAAAGTATGGTCGGCGCTATTCTCAGTCGTTCCAGCACTCCCAGCAGCGTATCTACTTGCAGGGCGTTATCTCACAAAAGGCTGGGCAGCTGGGGCGGCGTTCATCGCTATTGGCGGCTGGCTTAGCACGGAAATGTTTGTCACGGGTGCGCTGCCGCTAATCGGTTTTGGATTCACCATGCTGGCTATGTGGGGCGTTGCGGGCATTGCTGATCCTAGAGCGAAGCGCCGCCGCAAATACGGCATAACCATCGCACTGGCACTGCCGCTGCTGGCATTGACCAATCACACCGCAGCTGGGATCAGCGCAATAATACTGCCGGTTTGGACAATCGCACTGTATTCCCGCTATAGGTTCAGGAAATCAGATTTAATATTTCCGGTAATTGCTGGCATTGGCTTAGCAACATTTGCATGGCCGTGGTATCCACAAGTGGGTATGGGTTCTGATACATATCGTTACCCAGGCCCAATACTGTTTTTGCGTGAAACGGTCATGGATATCGGGTATTACGTTGCAGCAGCTGCATTTGTTACCAGCTTTTACGCATGGAAGCGCAAATGGCACGCAATGGCCATTACCATAGCTTTTCTGGGATTCTGGGCACC
>VTLG01001078.1_pt1 | contig 19304 bp, 29 predicted proteins | sample 4694571 | NCBI WGS metagenome assembly VTLG01 (sample SAMN12604809, study PRJNA352737) | marine metagenome | biome: ENVO:00000447; feature: ENVO:00000209|ENVO:00000569|ENVO:01000036; material: ENVO:00002151; isolation source: viral sequences binned using virsorter ...
ATTGTAGACCTAATTAAGGAGATTAAAGAACTAGGAGAGAGGCTAAATGAGCTGGAAGAGGAACTTGCCAAGTATTTGTAGAAGGTGCGGTAATAAAATGTCGCCTGAACCACTATTATGGGGAGCGTATAAACCTGTATGTGAGGACTGCGACCTTAAATTAAGCCGTATCAGTTACGAGATAGGAGGGAGGTGAAGAAATATGGCCATTAGTGATGATGAATTTACCTATGTAGTGGATATAATTGCTGGCGCGGTACCTAAGGACCTGCAAAAGCTTGTAGACCTCAACAATAGGCTTTATCTTAAGGTTGGAGAACTTTCCAAGGAATACCGAAAGCGATTTAAGCCTGGGGATCCTGTTGTTGTATCCATCAGCGATTACGGTAAATGCTATGGGAGGATTGTTAAGTCCAACCCGAAAACCTTTAAGGTAGCGATTACGGATTCCGACAACAATCCAACCGAGCTTAGAAACAGGACGGTCAACGTTAGCCACTTTCAGGTTACCGTTGCCGAGAAAGTTTAAGGATTGCAACCTTCTGTACATCGGAGTGGTGTACAGGGCGAAGTAATTCAGGAGGAGAATGAAATGGTATCGGAAAAATTTTGTCATAGGGATAACCCTAACACAAGCGGTTACCCTTGTCAAGCATTAAGGCCCACCAAATCTACGAAACTCGGCAGGGTTGAGATTATATATCCCTATAGGGATATAATCTCCCCTACCGTGTTGAGTTTGGTGAAATTCCGATGAGTATGGAAATTCGCTTGGAGACGGATGACCGAGAGGTATCCTTTTTCGAGCAGTACCATGGGGGACCGTATGTCACCGAGTTTATAGCTTCGGAGGCGTTTGATCCTTCCTATCACGACAAGGAAACAGGCATTGTCGTGATACCGGTAGAGGCGATGGAGAATAGGTTGAGACCAGCTCTTGACCTACTCAGAAATCGCCAAAAGAGCCTGTATGGACGAGTGATGAGGGGTGATGTCCGAGCATTAAAGGCGTTAGTCGCCGAGTATCGCCTTGCAACAGACGGCAAAAAGACGCCGGTGTTGAAGGTATTTTACTAATGCCCTGGATAAGCACCTGTTATCACCTGATTAAGGAGAGAGAACATGGCAACAAAGAGAAGGTATGCCATTATCCGATTTTCGAATTGGTATGATGGTGAAGCCAACGCCAAAGTTCACATGGACTTCTACGGGGAAAGGAATGCTATGTCTGAATGGCAGGTATTCGTAACCGATGAACAGTCCCAGGACGAAGCACTATACCTACTTATGGATATACATGAGGGAGAAGTACTCGCCTCATATAATTCCAAAGTGAAGGCATAGTGGAGATAGATAAGGCGAAAGCTTTGGCTCTTATAGGTCAAGGGCCAAAGAACGCCTTAATCTTTGGATCTGGACATGACCTTTATAGTATAAAGGATTATGTCCGTTGGGGATCAGTTATAGGTCTCCAAGAATCCGATATAAAAGACCTAGAACAACGCCATTACAGTGGTGGAGACTACAAGTCCACCATATATGTTGATGGTGAAGCCGTTGAGTACATGGATGCCATAGATAACAAGGATATACTGATGTGGATGGCGAGCTTAGTAAAAGCCGACACCGCACAGCATAGCTGGATAAGTGGTAGAGGTACTTGGGCAAGGGCAGTTACTGCCACAATCTATGAAAGGCTGGCTAATATAGCTGGAATAGATGAGGAAGAGGCTGTTCGCCTGCGTGAAGCAGGAATAAAAGAAGAGGAGGAATAATGACAACCGCCGATGAATTAATGGATGCGTTACACCCTAATAGGGATAACCCTAAGGTGTGTTCCATCTGTTATGGTAACTTTACCGAGTTTGGCAATAATGCTGAACCGATAAACGATGGACGGTGTTGCGATGGATGTAATATGTTGGTAGTTTCAGCCAGAATTAACATGAGCCGCAACAGGCACCCATCCTCTAAGTGAGTTATACCAAACGGGCTTATGAAGAAGCCCAGGAAGGAGAGCCTATGCAAGGCATTTGGCTTGTCGATGAGGGTGTAGCTAGGAGACCTAAATCCAAAAAAGAGGTGAAGGTATACCTAGCTAACAACCCTTTTGATGTATTGGTTGAACCAACCAGTCCTTTTGGTAATGAATATGAAGGTCAGGTATCCACTGACAGGGTTCAAGAACATGGTCCTATCTTATTTGTTGGACCTGACCCATATTCCAGAAGGAACTTTTATGGTTCTATTAAGGTAAACAGAAAGGGGGTGTTGACCGTTGAGTGATACACCAGCTAAAAATGAGGAAGGTAAACTTCTCATTCCTGATGATATCCTAGCCGCTTTAGAAGTGGTTAGGTCATCAGGTTTAGTAAACATGGTTGACCGAAAAGGTATCAAAGAATTGGTACCTGATGAAGTAGGTCAATGGATGGATGACAATGAGGAAATCTACATGGAAGGTTTCTTTGTTGGATTCTCAGGTAATGGGACTAACTATATGTCCTAACCTTCATAGCAGAAAGGCCGGCTTATTGCAAGTCGGCTTTTTTGTTTGGTAGATTAGGTAGGTCGGGATATACTGTGCGGTGAGCTATACTATCCCTATGTCAGGTTTAAGAGGTGAACTAAGCGGTGATAGATCCAAGAAGGTCGTTACAAGAACAGGCACAGATAAAGTATCCGCCTTCCTAAATAATTGGAAGTATGGAGTGGAGATTACTTTAAGGGCAGATAGCACCTTCGAAATTTTTGTGATAGACCAAATTACCCATGAGAGATTTACGGTAATTCGTGCTGACGGTATGATGATGGATTGGATCATGCACAATTTTGAACCTGATGACACTTCCTTAATAGAACCCTATGATTTTGATGGGGACTTCGGTGAGTTCACTTAATTACGGAGCCGACCACATATATTTAGCCGACGGTACGGTGATCCATAAAACATGGTTAGAAGAGGAGGAGTAGGAAGTTGCTATTAAGCAACCTCAATAGTAGAATTAATTTATCTGAGTATTCAGATGGCGCAGTAATAGCCTAGTGTAGCTCCACTACTCTAGGCTATCTGCTACAAAGAGGAGAATTATGAACCAAGAATTTCTTGATAGAGTGTGGCCCGATAATGAGGGCACAACATATATGCCATACATGTTAAATGGTACATGGTATGAAAAATCCTGGGATATACAAGCCAATATACCTGAAGGCTCTGACATATACTTCTCGGTATTAACTTTTAGCGGCGCAAGGAGAAGGGAAAATGCTTTGCCAAGCAATTGGTTGTGGGCTGATTTGGACGAAGTCAATCCTTATGAAATTGACTTGCAGCCTACTATTGCTTGGCAGAGTAGCCCTGGTAGATACCAAGCATTATGGCAATTAGAAGCCTCTATGTCTGTTGAAACCTTAGAACGAACCAATCAATTATTAACATATAAAATAGGTGCAGATAAAGGCGGATGGTCAGTAACCAAAGTATTAAGAATACCAGGCACAAAGAATTATAAATATGAGGACATACCTGAAGTAAAATTATTATGGGATGATGGTCCAATTCACATGGTATCTACAATATGGCAATATGTAGGTTATCTTGATGATGAAGGTAAGACAATACACCATGAAGATAACTCACCACCTCCTGCTGATACTTATGATAAGGAATCAGTTATTAAAAAGGCTTATGCACTATTGGATCCTAGGGGTAGAAGATTACTCATGGCAAAAGAGGCGTGGGGTGATAGAAGTCAGAGGTTATGGGAACTTGAAAACCTACTATTTGAAACAGGTATGGCCAAAGAGGATGTATATATCACGGTGTACTATACTGTGTGGAATAAGTTTTTAGATAGAAAAAATGGTGATGTTATTTTATGGCAGGAAGTTTTGAAATCGGCAAGTAAAAATGAAGATCCCCTTGAGGTCTCTGAAGAAGAGACCGTGTACAAAAAGAGTAAACCACAATTAGTAACCTATGGTGATTTACTCGGTTCAGTTATAGATGAACCCCAGTGGTTGATTGAGGACTGGTGGACTATGGGTAGTCATGGTATTGTAGCGGGACTACCCAAGTCCTACAAATCATTAGTTACCACAGATATGGCTTTATCAATAGCTACAGGAAGACCATTTATGAATAAATTTGAGGTCAATGAGAAGGGAGTTGGACCTACTTTAATAGTTCAGGTAGAAAATTCTCCTGCCCTTCTCAAAGACCGCATAGTTAAAATGGCTAATGATAAAGGTTTATTAAAAGGTGCAACCCATATAAATGATGGAACATTATCAGTTACTTTTCCAGCAAATGTACCTATGTTTTTCTATAATGATTTCGGTTTCGATATGACCATGTCGGATTGTCGCACAGCGATTGAAACCATCATAGCTAGAGAGGGGATCAGGCTAGTAGTCTTTGACCCTCTCTACTTGATGATGGGTGCTGTAGATGAAAACTCCTCACATGAGATTAGACCAATATTAAGTTGGTTACTCGGGTTGAGAAATAAATACGATGTGGCTATCATGGTGGTTCATCACTGGGGTAAAGGCTCTAGTGATAAAAAAGGTAGAAAATCTGGTGGTATTAAACTACTAGGTTCTACTACAATCTACGGTTGGTTAGAGAGTGCATTATATTTGGAAGCTAATCCAAATGAAGATGGCTCATCAACAGTAGTAGTGGAGAGAGAGTTTAGAGAGAGGCTAGCTCCTCCACCACAAGCCTTTAAGCTCAAGATGGGTGATATAGGTGAGATTGAGTATGGTTGGGATGCGGAAGGAGTAGTTGGAACAGAAGCCAAAGTCTTTTCGCTCCTAGCTACTAAGCCGATGTCCATGACAGAACTAAAAGTAGCCTCTGAAATGGGCGAAAAGAAATTACGCCAGCTTATGACCAAGCTACTAGCTAATGGCTCAGTAACTATGGAACAAGAAGGTAAGAGTAAAATCTTTCGCCTTAAAAACGATTAAGAGAGAGGAAAAAATGATAGTTGATACACCTAAATGTATTAATTGTGGTGAAATGGGTCGTGTTGAGGTAAAGTCTGAGGAGTGGTTAAAATGGATAGCTCCTGATAGACCAATGATACAAGATGTATTCCGTAATTATACTCCAGAGATAAGAGAGCAAATTCTTACAGGTATTCATCCTAAATGTTGGGACAAGATGTTCGGTGAAGTACCAGTTTAAGACACCTCCTTATGAACACCAAGCTAATGCCCTAAAGAAAATATTTAGGTCTGTAGATGGACACGCTTTATTTATGGATCCTGGTACGGGTAAAACCAAGATAGCTATAGATAGTATAGCGGCCTTTGTTAATAGTGGGGGTGTTAAAAAGGTATTAGTATTATGTCCACTTAATGCCTTATCAGTATGGCCCAAAGAATTTAATATTCATAGTCCTGTTGAAGCTGATGTATGGGTAAGACCAGAAAAAGGTACTTCAGCAGAGAAAGCCGTAGCTTTTAATGAATGGGTAGAAACCACACAAGAAGGTAATCACTTCTTCCATGTAGATATTGCGGTATTTAATTATGAGGCTATCATAAGACGGGATGGTAAACATCCTATATTTGACGCCATATCTAAATGGAATCCAGATATGATTGTTCTGGATGAAAGCCATAAAGTTAAGACAGCCACCGCACAGAGAAGTAGGCAAACTCATAAGCTATGTAACCAAACCAAATATACATTACTATTAACTGGTACTCCGATAAGTAAAAACCTATTAGATTTATATAGCCAACTTAAATGTATTAATCCTGAAATCTGGGATAATAAGAGTTGGTCAGCTTTCAGAAGTGAGTATGGTATATTTGGCGGTAAGTCTGGTTATGAATTAAGAGGATATACTAATGTGGATGATTTAATCTCCAGATACGCTCCTCATGTATCCACAGCTAGAAAAGAGGATTGTTTAGATTTACCTAAAGTAACTGATATAAAGATACCTGTTAAATGGGATCCTACATCTTGGGCTAGTTATGTAAGATTTAGTCAGGATGGTATGGTAGTTCATAAACGCCACATGATTTTTGCTCCAATAGTTTTAGTTAAGTTACTCCGTATGCAACAGATGACAGGCCATACGGTTAATGATGAAGATGGTAATCCAGTATTATTCAATGAGAATAAGCTGGCTTATACAAAGGATTTAGTTGAGAACCTACAAGAGGCAGGTAAACCTGTAATAGTATTTGCTAGGTTCAAAGCTGAATTAGAGGTGTTACAGAAAGAGTTAAATACTCCTTATGTAATAAAGGGCGGCGTATCGGCTAAGCGTAGAGGCGAGATTGCTAAAAATTGGAAAGGTGATAAACCTGTAATAATCCAGATAGCAAGTGCTGAAGCTTTAGATGGTTTACAAAGGATTTGTAGTCATGCCGTATTTTATTCAACTGACTTTAGCTGGATAAACTATTTCCAAGCTAGGGGTAGAATAGATAGAGCCGGTCAAGAAAGTCCAGTTACTTTTTATCACATGGTGATGGAAGAAAGTGTGGATTATCTTGTAGTGGACACTCTTAAAGAAAAACAGGATCTGGAAAAGTTAATAAAAGACAACCCGGACTTGTTAGTTGTGTCCAGAAAAAATAATGATAAAATAGATATATAATAGAATAGATTAGAGGAGGTAGAGTGATAGTACTCGAAGGACCTGATAATTCAGGTAAAACTACATTAGCTAGTTCAATCCAAGATTGGCTTGGTGAGGACTATGTTAAGGTAATCAAATCTCCAGCTTCAATTTCCACAGATTGGAAAGAAGAATGGGAGTATTGGTTATTAGACCATTGGCATGAAGAAGAAAAAGAAGGGATCCTATACATATTAGATAGAACCCCTGAGATTTCTGAACCAATATATGGAACTGTATATAGAGCTGGTAATATTAGGAATAAATTATTTGCTGAGCAATGGGTTAAGATTAAAGAGTATCCTGATATACAATTCTTATTTTGTATGCAGGATGGTGATATTGTAGAAGGTGTAGAACTCACCCCAGACGGTAATGATACTGCATTGAGGAATGATATGTTATTAATGAGTTATGGATTAATGTATAGACTATTATCCACTATTCTTAATGGTGAATTAGGTTATTCTCAGTTTAGAGTTGCACCTTATCAGTATAAAGGTAGTACTAGTGAGTTTGTACAATCCTATGTAGAAAATCACCTTGGTGCTAATCACGAAAGATATTCAAGTATGCCAAGTATAGTTGTGCCATTTTCTTGGCCCGACAATCTTAGCGAAGGAGAAGAAATTATAAATGGTTAATGTAAACGATTTTGAAGTAAACCTTGATGAAATCAAGAAAGATTATGGCGATGACTTATTAGAGGCTATGTTTTGTAGACAACAAATCCTTATGAATAAATATGAGGAAATTGAAGCCAATAATGGTGGTAATGTAGTACTTAAAAAAGACTTTGGTGAGCTAAATGACCGAAAGGTACAAATGCGACTAAAGGAATGTGCTTATAGGGTAGTTGAGGAATTATCTGAAGCCACAAATTGCTTGAAGAATAAGCCATGGAAAGATGATGAAGTAGCAACCGATGAGGTTCATTACAAGGAAGAGTTAGCAGACACTTTCCACTTTTTCCTAGAGTTATTAATAACTTCTGGCTTTACATACGAAAGCTTTGCGGAGTACTATTTTAGAAAGGCTGAAGTAAACAAATTCAGACAGGATAGTGGTTACTAATATAATCCATACACCTACAGCTTCTAATCTTATGAAGGAAGCTACTATGGACCACATTAGTAGGAGTAAAGTAGGTCATGATATGGGTATAGGTACCAATCTATATGATTTAACCTTAAAGTGTGATGATGTGGTAAACAATAATTTTGATATTGGTAAAGAGCTTTGGTTTAAGCAGGCTAGATGGACGAATTTAATTCGTTCATATTTGGATCCAGAACTCACAAGTAGATTTATATTGGCATCCAGAAAAATTGCATACGAGGTTGGTAATAAAGGAATTGTAACTGAAATGCAGTTTAGAGGAAATGCAAGGTCAGATAAGAAACACAAGTGGGGTAACTGTCTGTTATCCGCTAGTTTTAGAGGACAATTCGATAGTCATATTACGCCTACACTTGTTTTTCATAGCCGTGTTACTTACATGGGTTATATATCTGGTTTAGATATAGCTTTGGCTAGTGTTATAGCCAAGTATATTGAATATGATGGTCACTTTGATGGACAGAAAGTAGAATTTATTTGGAAGTTAGATGTATCACAGGTACATGCGTTTAAGACTTTACCTTGGTTATATGCTAATCCTGATTTATTCAAAAGAGTGATGGAGTTGAATACACCCACCGCCGAAAGAATAAAGAAGTGGCATGATACTGTATTACGGTATGAAAGTGAAGGTAAAACTATAGAAGAAGAAATCTATGGGCCATTTCGTAGAGTTAGGCAAATGTATGATTTATCCAATAATAATGAAAGAAAGCCTGAATTATTTGTTAGGGATTTAACCTTAGATAAGTTAGAGGGTTTTAATGTGTAAAAGATGTTGGTGGATGTTACCATCTACCGATGTAATAGCGGCCGATTTGGCAGGTAAGCAATTAGTCTGTTCAAATTGTGGCTGGAAGGAGGGAGATGAGATATTTCCTAAGTATAGAGGAAGCGAAGAACGAGATAGGTAGAGACCTAAAAGAGTTAGCGGTTGTTTACCAATCTTCTTCGGTTCAAGATAAGAAAGTAAAAGAGGATCCAGGTTATTTAACCCATGAACTTACTAACTATTCTTATTCCATAAGTCGTAGTACTATGGGTGAGGATATTTGGATGTTTGGTGTTAGAAATCTGGATAAAGAGTACTTAAAAGAGGAGTTATATGAAAGACTTACTACGGCTAGTAATCCTGGTAACGCTTATAAGCATGATGAGGAATACTGGTCACAGTTTATTCACCAAGGTAAATTCTCTTATTCGTACCCTGAAAGATTACATACCCACTTGGATTCGATAGTTGCGGCGGCTATTAAAAATAGAGAAAGCCGACAACTATATGTACCAATTTGGAATGTGGTTGATAGAGATAATAGAAAAGATGGTAAAAGAGTACCTTGTTCTATTGGATATCACATGGCTATTAGAAATGATAAGCTCCACATGAATTATGTAATGAGGTCTTGTGATTTTTATAAGCACTGGGCCAAAGATGTAGTCCTAGCAGTAGCTTACGGTACTGAGTTTATTAAGGAATACAATAATCATACAGAGGATAAAGGTATAACATGGGGTTCTTTTACCCATACTATATTTTCTCTGCATGGGTTTGCTAAAGATATGGAAGGAGTATTCTAATGGCAAGACAAAAAATGATAACGGAAAAGATAAAGAAAGATACACCTATGTATGGTTCTACAGCAGAATTACCAATGGAAGAACAGACTGTTACAGCCAAGTTCTTTGATCCAACTGGAAGTTGGACTTGGTATCTTTTAGAGATGGATGAAGAACAGGACTTAGCTTATGGCTTTGTTACTTCTTCTTTTGAACCATCGGGGGAGTTCGGCCCATTCAGTATAAATGAGCTAAAGGGTTTAGAATTATCTTATGGTTTATATATTGAGAGGGACAAGAACTTTAAGCCTATGAACTTAAAAGAACTTTACGATAAGGTTCAAAATGGCGTTCATGTCTGATATGGAAACAATAGTTATAGAAAATCCAACGGATGTTCGTAAACTAAAGGATGCCTTTAGAAGTACGGCTGCATTGGATGTAGAAACCACAACAGATAACAAAGATAGGTTGGGGGATTATTTTGACCCCACCTTTAAGATTGTTAGTGTTCAAGTAACCTTTGATGGTAAAACAGCTTTTGTGATTCCTATATATCATAACCATTATAAAGAACAGTATCAAGTTGGTCTATGGCAATTGGTTTATCCAACCTTAGACCAAGTTGATTACTGGATTATGCAGAATGGTAAATTTGATTATAAAGCCCTCAAAGCTAAGTATGGTAGAGAGTACTTTCCTAGTTTTGATACAATGGGTGCGGAATATGTTATAGATGAGAACCTAAAGAAAGATTTAGAGACCTTAGCTATAAAGTATCTAGGAGTAAAACCTTGGAAACACATATTGGATAAAAAGGATCCTTATGAAATATCTAAGAATGACCTAGTTGAATACGGAGCATTAGATGTTATATACACCTATAGAATATGGGAGCAACAAAGAAATCTAATAGGTAGTAAATCTAATAAAGGTAATCATCATATATCTAATCCACTATTCTTTGATATTCTTATGCCAGCTTATAAGTCTTTAGCTGATATGGAAATATTAGGTATGCCTGTGGATAAAGAAAAGTTTGAGGAAAGATGGTTTGAAACTAATGAGGAAGTAGAAAAGGTTCAAGACAGAATTATGGATATAGTAGGTTATGAAGTTAATCCTCGTAGTCCTAAACAATTAGGTAATCTATTATACAAAGAGTTAGGTCTACCAGTATTAGAAGCTACTAAATCTGGTGCACCTTCTACTGCAGAAGCCGTTTTACTTAGATTAAAAGAGATGGATGAGAGTGGTGTAATTGAAGCCGTACTAGATTACAGGCATTGGGCGGGGTATCAATCCAGATACTTCAAGAATTGGGATGAAAGATTAGATAAAAACCACAGGTTACATACTAACTTCAAACCATTTCATACTGTAACTGGAAGGTTATCTAGTTCGGATCCTAATCTACAACAAGTACCTAGAGATACTTTTATCCGTGGTATGATAGGTGGTGTAGAAGATTTCAAGTTGGTAGAAATTGATTATTCACAAGTAGAATTGCGTTTAGTGGCGCATTACAGCGATGATAAGGCACTTTTAAGCGCCTTTCATAGCAAAGCTGACATACATACACTAACAGCACAAGCCATGACTAGTAAAGATAACCCGGAGCCTGAGGAGAGAAAGAAAGCTAAAGCGGTTAACTTTGGTTTTGTTTATGGTATGGGTGCAGATAAATTTATGGTATATGCCAGAGATAACTTTGGTGTTAAAGTGTCTAAACAAGAGGCTATAGATACCAGAAATAAATTCTTTAATACTTATCCAGCATTAGTTGATTGGCATGATAGACAGAGGCAGATAGTAAAAAGAAGGGGTTATGTAATGAACCCATTAGGTAGACTTAGAAGGTTAGATGATATTAACTCCTCTAATGAATACTTTAGAGCCCAAGCTGAGAGGCAGGCTATCAATTCACCTGTTCAATCTTTGGCAAGTGATTTAATGTTAATGTCCTTAATAGAGTTGGATGGGTATGTAAATCATCCTTCCTTAAATCGGGGTAAATTTATTAGTATTATAGGCACGGTACATGATTCCATACTTCTATTAGTCCACAAAGAAATATTGGAACAGACTTGTGAACATGTGAAAAATATCATGGAAAATCCTAAGATAAGCCCGTATGACTTTGAATTAAAAGTACCTTTAGTGGCTGATATTAAAGTAGGTGACTACTGGTCAGAAGGTGCAGAAGATTTGACTTTGGAATAGTAGATAGTATAATTAATTAAGAGAGAGGAAAATGAATATATCGCAGTCCAAATTAAAAACCTTTAGGCGTTGTCCTAAACAATATGAATATAAATATATTGAAGGTTTAGAACCTATTAGAAAATCAGTACCTCTAGCTTTAGGGAGTTGGATCCATTCTATGTTGGAAGCTCACTATAAAGGTGAGGATTGGTTAGAAACTTATGGCGAACTAACCCATAAGTTTAATGGATTCCTAGCTGAGGAAAAAGAACACTATGGAGATTTACCTGGTATTTCTGCTAGGTTAATGAATGGATATATGGATTTCTGGGAAGAGGAAGATAAAAACCTAGAGATTATATCAGTAGAGGAAGATTTTGAAGTATCTATTACTGGTGGGTTAAACTTTAAGTTTAAGCCAGATATGATTGTTAGAGATAAAAGGGATGATACCGTAAGTGTCTGGGACCATAAATCTAATAAGACTTTACCAGATACAGAATGGCGTAATACAGATATACAATCCACATTATATTTGTGGGCATTAAATGAATTGGATATAAAAGTAGACCAATTTGTATTTAACTATATCCGTACTAAACCACCTACTATACCTCGTATGACTAAATCAGGTCGTATGTCCAGGGTTAAGATAGAAACAGATTACCTAACGCTTAAAAATTTTATAGAGGAAAATGATTTGGTGATAGATGAAAACCTACAGACATGGTTAGATAATCTTAAAGCCAGTTCTAATTTTTATAAGAGGATAACTATAGCTAAACCAAAATTAGTTACTGATACCATGATAGATGAATTATATAGCACGGCTACAATGATTAATTTTATGGATAGTAAAGATGATTTATCCTATTATAGAGTTTTGAATAAGGCATGTGATTGGGATTGTTCATTTCAGGATTTGTGTAATGCTGAATTGATGGGATCCCCGCAGGCTGTTCAAATAAGAAAACAGAGATACCAAAAGGAGGTGAGAAATGGACGAAGCTAGATTAGCCGAAATACAAGGACAAGTATCTGCAGTTGATAAAGTTGGCCAATCGTTACACATGTGCGTATATGGACAACAAAAAACTGGTAAAACCAGATTTGCTTGTTCTGGTCCAAAACCAATTTTGTTTATGGCTGAACCAGGTATGATGACGGTAAGAGATATACCAGATTTACAACTGTTTCCCGTAGACAAGAAAGGTAAACCACAAAAAGTTACATGGGCAAATGCCTATGATTTTTTGTATTACCTAAAGTATGGTGACCACGATAGAAAGACAGTGGTTATTGATACGGTAACTGCTTTGGCTCGTACCTGTATGAGATTTATCCTTAAAGATGAGGAAAGTAGAGATACAGAGAGGATGCCAAACAATCCAACTATGCAAAGTTGGGGTAGATTAGGTCAATCCATGAATGAATTTATGGAAGAACTATCTGCTGTATGTCGGACAAAAGGCATGAACTTAATATATGTGGCGCAAGAAAGATACCTGAAGGAAGATAAAGACTTCACAGGACCTGACATTGTGCCTGATGTGTCACCATCAATACGGTCGACACTATGCGAAATGCCAGACATAATTGCAAGAACCTTTGTAAAAGAAGGTGACTTACCAGCTAACGCTTCACTTACTGAAGATCCGCCATTAATATATGGTATGGAATTCAGAAGTGCAAGGGCATTAGTAGGTGAAAGACTATCCACCGGAACAGAACAGATTTTACCCAACTGGGCAAAAGATGTTACCGTTCCTAAATTACTTGATAAACTAAAGGAGGGAAAGTAAGTTATGGGAGAAGTAAATATTCAATCCGAGAATAAACTTAATGTTGATTTCTCAGGAGTTGAAGGAAAAAAGAAAATCATAATACCTGAGGGTAATTATCCAGCTACAGTTGTAGAGGCGAAAGCTCAAACTTCTAAAGCAGGTAATCCTATGGTAGTATGGGTTTTTCAAATAGATGGGGGTGAATATAATGGACAGAAGTTCTTTTATAACACCGTGTTATTACCACAATCATTGTGGAATTTCCGTAATACCCTAGAGGCATGCGGCGTAGCTATTGAAGGTGAAGGTGCAATGGATATACCATTGGACAAGCTAACCAATAGAAAGTGTGCTTTGGCTATAGTAGATGGTGAATGGGATGGACAGAAAAGGTCTGAGGTTAATGATGTTTTTAGCCGAGATTTATTATCTGAAACTCCGGTTGACAGCAGTCCAACTATAGAATTATAATTAAGATTGCTACCTCCTCTCTCGTAGCAAAGTTGAGAGGCAATACGGGCGCCAAGTATTGCCTCTCACATCTTAGATGAAAATGGGGGTTAAATTAAAGAACTGTAAGGGTTGTAAGAAACCACTCAGAATTGTGGACACCGGTAATATTAAACAAGCTTTTTGCCAGAGTCCAATAAATGTTTGTGAACTATCATTAAAAACTTTTACCATAGGGAGGAAAGATGGGAACTAGAGAGAATGTAATACACCGGGCCATATTAAAATCATTAAGGGCTTACGGTGGAACATGGATGAAAATACATGGTAATGCTCAGCAAGGAGCTGGGATAAGCGATATAATCGGTTGTCTTGATGGAAGATTTGTGGCTTTTGAAGTTAAGAGGCCAGATGGATCTCATGGATTAAGCCCAAGACAGGAATTATTTTTACAAAGGATTTCGGATTCTGGAGGTATAGCCGCTGTAGTTAGTAGTCCACAAGAAGCTATAGAGATTTTAGAAATTAAAGGTCTATACGATGAAATTAATTAGGGCTCAATCATTATACATTCACCAGGGCACTCTTCAGCGGATTCTACTACGGCTTCTTCCTGACCTTTAGGAACTGTAGCTACTCCATCGGCTCCTTCAGTATTTTCTCTTAATGCAGAATAGATGTGGTCACCATCCTTAACATAATATAACCCATCATCTAAGCCCTCAAACACATCGGGGGCGATTTCTTCACATATACCATCACCAGTGCATAAGTCTTGGTCAATCCATACTTTCATAGAGGTATTATATCATAAAACCTTTGATTTTTATTTAATACCTATATCTACTTTTCTTTTTCTTGCGGCTTTTCTTTTTCTTTTTAGCTGGCAATTCGTTTCTTAGCAAACTCCTTGACTACAACTAAGGCTGCACCTGCTCCAGACATGGCTGCTAATTGTAATGCACTAGCATCCACACCTATGAGGGGAGCAACTGTTAAAGCTCCAATAAAGGCCTCGATAAAAGTCCAAATTGTTTTCTCCAACATTGATTTTAATTCCTCTGACACATTCACCCCCTTTAGTCTATATCCCCAGGCTTCATTCCAAAAAGTATAATCTATATCTTTTTTGAATGTTCCGTCTTTATTCCTTGTACGGTATTTCTCAAACATTATATCACCTCTATTTTGTTTATTCTACCTTTACTTACTAAACATGTTAAAGTTCCAGGATCCGAGATTAAAGCATGTGTATGTTCCGCCCATCTACTTCCCCCATCCATAGATGGAGCTTGTAGAAATAATGTATTATATTCTTGGACAGCAGACATGTGATGGAAATGACCTGATAACAAGACATCACAACCATCCGCTGGTAACTTCGCTAGTGATTGTAGGGCTAACCATTTTTTCTGTTTATCAAAAGATACGGCACCCCCAGACTTAAACTGATGACCATGAGCAAATACAAATTTATTACCTCTTATCTTTGTGACCATAACAAGTTCATCATTTGGTATTTCAAACTTAACATGACCATAAGCTTTTTTATTCTGAGATAATATAGCCTCTAGTATTTCAAATACATGGACATCCCAATTATCACCAAAGGTTGTGTATGCTTTACCATTTCTTCTTACCTCCCCGTGATTTCCTGGAACACATGAGATAGTAATAGAATTGAATAAAGGTGCCCATTCCTCTAGGCATTTTAATAATAAGGTCCAAGCTAATCTTACTTGATTCCTCATATCTAAATCTACTGAGAAGGTTTGCATGGCATAGTGTCCTTCACAACCTTCCACTATATCACCCAAACCTACTATATATAAATCATCTATTTTATGACCATTTGATTTTAGTTCCTCTACATGAACCTTAAAATCATCAATCATTTTTAATATTCTTTTGGTAATCATCTTAGTACCTTTACCATCTGATTTACCTAATTGCCAATCTGAAATAGCCACCACAAGAGTGGAATCACCTTTGATAACTTTCTTATGAGGCTTATGTTGTCTTACCTCTTTAATGATGTCATCATAATAATCCTTTTTCTCAGGTATCTTTTTGACTAACCTTAACTTATAATAATGTAACCTCTCTACATGGTTACCCATATTAGTATCCCAACTTCTTACTTCAACTGGGTCTAGTATGTGATATTCTTTAGGATCCAATCCTAAAGATTTTATATGTTTATCTATATCGGGATCCACACTTTCAGGTGTGTTTAATTCTGTTCCCTCATAACTACTAATGCTATACCTCCTGGTCCTTCGTAGCCACTAGGTGGAGCCCATGATTTGAACTGTAAATCCTCTATTCTTACAGTTACCGCAGGCGTACCGTTAGGTAAATGACTTCCGGGGTCTTGGAACTGTATTATTTTACCACTCCTATATACCTCCATTAACTCATTTAGCTTCTCTTGGCTATAGCCAGCATATCCTAATGTCTGGCCACTGTTTGCTATCATTGTATCATATAACATTATAGGAACAAAGTACCTATACCTTCCCTTTACTTTAGGTTCACCTCGTACTCTCCATTCTAATAGCTTAGGACTAGCTGTGGCAGAAGTAGTTTTTAAGGTAAGTTTTAATTCAAATCTTGATATATCTTTTTCCATAGTTTGTTCAATAATACCGTAAACTCTATCGGTAACTTCTACATCGGCTTCCCAATTAGAAACAATATTAGTATAGGATCCTGTTATATCAGCTTTAATATCCACATCTAATAACCCTGTACCTTTAAGCATGGCGTCAAAGTATCTTAGGGTCTTAACTTCAAATGTGCCATATCTAATTTCACCAGTTTCCATTTCACCTGTACCTACATAATCAGTGGAATGTTCTTTTATTAATCTACTATGACCAGTATCTGCTACATTGTTTACGGAGAATAGTAATCTCCCACCAAACTGAGCTATGCTGGTTACATCACCTTGAATAGCATACATTAGATGACTTGAAAAAGCGGTACTTGATAAATCTAATTTACCTATACCTGAATAAGTCCCATCATATTTAGTCCATCCAAAATAAGCATAATCCCCATCTAATTCTATTGCTTTAACTGGATTAGATAGGCCTTCATCACTTGATACTAATAGGGAACTTACTTCTAAATTACCTGTTTCATCTGTAATTGCCGCTAGTCGTATACCTTTACTTGTACCAATGACTAAAGACTTTCCTAAGTAACCTTTAACTTCGTGGATTACCTCTCCTTCAGGGGCTTTATACACGCTTACAGGGGCCCCTAGAGTAGCAACACTGGCATAAGCTAAGTCTTGGGTAGTTAATCTAGTAGCATAAATCTCCGAAGTTTCTCCTGCATAACCAGCCACATAGATAGCTGGACCAGCCTCTGTAATAGCTGTCCATGTCCAATCATCAGTCCTATGTGTAAAGAAAGGGTCTGGTGCATCCGTAGTAGATAAATCAACTTCATATAATCCAGCATCCTTACCAGCTATTAATCTACCTTTTACAAAACTTATTATTTCAGGATCCAAGTTATTAGCTAATGAACCTTCACTACTCCAACTACCACTATCAATGTCGGCTTTTCTAATATTATTTGCTCCTGTCCAACAGACATAAACATATATACCATCGGTGGTCATTGATACTATATCTTGGCCACTACCAGGCCCACCTAAATCAGTAGCAGTATAAGTACCATCTACAGTTGTGGCCCTATGTAATGAACCGTCTTTTGAATAAAATATATATCCACCTGCAATTAACCAGTTTAAGTCATCACCTGTACCATTAGCCACATTGGCTGTATCCTTTAATAAACTTATTTGACCTTCTGTCCATACATCTATTCCTCTACTTGACCTGAAAGAAAATCTACTGGAACCTGGGGCGTCAAATACATCTTGACCTGCACCCTCATCAAAAGAGTGCTGGGCTCTAGTCCACCATTGTTCTAAAGTTTGTTCACCTGGTTCTTCCGAGGTATCTAATCTTTGTTTCTGTACAGGTATAGAGGTAACTGTGTAAGCTCTATATTCAAAAGGAGCTTCATCCTCTAGTGTAGATAGTAGATAACCACTACCATCTATACCAACCGACCACAATCCACCAATACCAACAGCTTTAGTAAATTCCTCATACGATAAGTCGTACGGTATCGGTTGTTGGATTTCATTCTTAGCCACTTATAAGCTCCATCTAGGTAATATCCTTTTAGGCTTACAGCTAGGTGAACAGTGGGTTTCGGTATCATAATCTATATATGTTACCTCAGCCCCTTCCCTTTCAATCGCCTCTGCAATTTTTGGGTAAATGGATTTATAACTAGATACTGAACTACCTACAAACCCATTAGGTTTTACAAGGTTACTCTCTTGTGATTGTCCAACAATAAGACAACCAGAGGTATGTTCATCTGTATTACCTGTATGCCATAAGATATATTCAAATCCTGGTACATCTTTCACCCAAATCATGCCTTTATGAAAGCCATACTTCTTTTTATATCTTTCATGAAAGCCCCCTACGGTTCTAAGCTCTAACTTATATGTACCTGCGGGGATCCTTGTTTCGTGCATTACCTTTTTATCTCTCTTTTCATCCTCTACTGTATAGCATACAAAGGATTTCGTACCGTCTGGATTTACTTCAAATAGTATACCTGAAGTACTATCCTCTTGACTACTTATCCTTAGTACTTGATATTTTTTCATCATTCCTCCAATATGTATTTTATTAATTTACCAAATATTAACCCCACTACACAAAATAAGGCTATTGCTAAAATTTCCATTATCTCTTACCACCATCATAAACTACTGCGTGTCCAACTTCTACCATTTCTTGGTTAATATTTGTTTCATCTATATAAAGTTCTCCGAGTACTCTGCCATATTTACCTTTTCCTTGTGAATGTAACTCAACTTCCTCGTTGGCTAATCTATCAATAAGCCACTGTTTCGCAGCCAACCCTCGTTTTTTCTCCTCCTTATCTCTGGTTCGAGACTCCGGAGAGTTGATACCCACAAGTCGTACACGACATTTATGCCACACATCAAAACCCAAATCCATTCTGACATCTACTGTATCTCCATCTACTACCCTAAGTATCTCAACTCCATAATAGTATTTCATTTTTTTCTAAAACCCATAGTTAATAACCATACACCTAGGGTAACTAAAGTAGCTAATCCTGTCACCTGTTGGGCTGAACCCGTAAGGGTAAGTGTGGCTATAACTAAACCAACTAAGGTCCAGCTAAGATTAAGGGTTTCTCTTATAGCTTCTACAAGCCATCTGAAAAAAGCCTTAACTGCTCTAGGTATATTAACTATAATGTGATAGGGCAAAGCGAATATATTAAATATTAAATTTATAAATTTCTTTACCATTTAACTTCTCCTAAATATAAAAGCCGACATACTTGCTATTCTAGTCAAAATTACAGGAACCACAACTTCCTGGGCTTTTTCTTTCTGGTCATTGGTCATATCATCTCCTATGTTATCTACGGTTATTTCGGTTAAATCCACATCAATAAAAATTTCTAT
>VTLG01016719.1_pt1 | contig 19304 bp, 25 predicted proteins | sample 4694571 | NCBI WGS metagenome assembly VTLG01 (sample SAMN12604809, study PRJNA352737) | marine metagenome | biome: ENVO:00000447; feature: ENVO:00000209|ENVO:00000569|ENVO:01000036; material: ENVO:00002151; isolation source: viral sequences binned using virsorter ...
AAGTGCTGCGATTGTTGTTTTGATCATTTTTGTTTTTGTTTTTCTCGCAAGATATATTATTCCTGCGGATGTGAGACTACACCGACATGTGAGTCTTTTCGCAGGGTTACGATCTTTCGAGTCCTGTACTGTATATTATAATACCTAATCCTGATTTGTCAAGCTTTTGATGGAACCTTGACATAGTAAATCTTATGTGTGATATAACAAAAACTAATATTAGTTCAAGAATATCATTGCACCAGTAATCTTTACTGCTGCTGTACCATCTAAATTTAGAGTTGCTGCGGAAACATCCATTACACCCTCAGACGTAATCATAGCAGAGGATGTACCCGCCATGTCTAATAGTCCCTCTGTGCTAACCTCGACTCCACCTGTACCTTTTATTGTAGTAAATCCTGATGAAATTATTTCTGTTGCTGCAGTACCTCCAGCAGCAAATTGTGTTCTGGTACTCAAACTCATTCCACATAGTCTATTCTTAACTAATGCACCAGGACCTCCAATAGCAAATAGACTTATACAACCAAGAGTTCCTAATTTAAAATCTTGTGCTGCTTTCATGTTTATGCTACCTGGCGTAACTATATTGACCTGTGCACGAGGATCAAATTGCATAGATGTTTCTTCGCCAGCACCAAAATTCATCTTCTGACCTGTAACAATATCTTTTTGATTGACAGTTATAGTATTGACACTAGCACCTTGTAACTGCAAATCACCCTGTGCTGCAATCAATATATTTTGTCCGTCAATTTCTAATTGATCAGTTGCTGTTATTAAAATTTTTGTTGCTTTTATACTATGTTGACCACCCTCACATTCTTCTACAACATCACCAGTTGCCTTGATACTTAATGCTATACCTTTACTTGCTGTTCCTCCCATATTATATTCATAATACGAAGTTGATAGATGTTTTTGGTTTGTACCACCTTCTGAATAAAGACCAAGCACACAAGATCCAGCAATTTCTGTATTAAGAGGACCTGTACCTATTCTAATACCACCATCATTACGATATGTCATGAAACAACCAGCACCTCTAGGACCATCAATCCTCAATGCCATATTTTCACCATCTGGAAATACCCTTTCATATATTTCTGACCTAGTTCTCCAACCTTTAAAAGCAGTTAGATAGTTAAGGGTATCTGCCAACTGCTGTGTTTCATCAGGTTTCGCTGGTGTAAAAATATCCTCTGGATATTTAACAGCTGGTTGGAATAAACTTTTGGTTTGCGGTGCTTTTGTAGGTTCTGTCATGGGCAATCAACGTAACGACCAGTTCCAATCTTAGTAGATCCAACTGCAGATAGTGCCTCTGTATCAAGACATGCTAATGATGGCATTAATCTAGCACCAGATCCACCACCACCTCTAATAATAATAGGAGGAAACTTAGCATAAGTTGTTACTCTATCTAATACACGAACTTGCACTAATAAACCATCTTTTACTATTGCTTCTGCACGTCCCTCTACTCCATCTACAAGAATTGTTGGAGCAGTTTCATATCCTCTACCAGTATTGAGAATACTAAATGCATCAATAATACACCTAACATCATTATCTGATGCAAGATTTTTTTTATAACCAAATCCTGATGATTTAACTCTAATTTCAGTTAAGAATCCATTACCATCTAATAGTCCTGTTGCAGTAGCACCAACTCCCTCACCAGCAATGAATACAGTAGGAGGTTCTGCCCATGCGTCACCAGTATCATCTACAGGAATTTCTATAATTCCTCCATTATCATCAGTTATAACATTTAGAGTATTCACAACAGGTGGTCTAAATTTCTCAAAAACAGTAGATGTATCATCACCAACACCTTCATCAGAGTCACCTATACTTTGATCAGTGTCAGTAACGATAAGAACATCGACAGATGCACCATTACCATTAAGTGTAAATGTTAACGTCTCTTCATCTTCAATTTCTTTATCATCACTAATACCTACAGTAATTTTTGCTTCGTTATCTTGAATTACAAATTCACCATTTAATTTATTACCAACAATATCTGAAGGTGTTATGTTATCACCTGTCAAGTAGTAATATAATATAGATCCATTTGGAATATTCGTTGTTGTAACTGTGTATATAATAAATTCTCCTTCTGGAACTGTTCTTCTATTTGCAACAACACTAAATGTTGGATTTGGATCTGTAGCACCATCTCCTGTTGGAAACCCATCTATATCTGGTGTTTCATCAATAGGTTCAAATGGATCTACAAGGGTTGGATTAAATGGATCGTATGGTTGTTTCAAATCTCTCTCTACTATAGTTCCAACACCTATGTTTTTCTTAAATATTGTTTTTACATCATCACCCTCTGGAGAGTTTAATGTTAATTTTATATAAAAAGTTTCGTTATCATCGTTTTCATTATCCACTAAAGTCTGAACTTCTATAGTTTTTTCAGTTTCAGTTGGAGAAAATCCTAAAATATCATCTACAGCAAGATAATCTGTACCAGAGGTAGCACTTCCTTGATTTTTTAATGTCTTTATTTTAACAGATGATGCTATGTCAGTAAAACCGCTTCTGGTAACAGTAAATTTAGCAACACTTCCTTCTTCTACTTGTACATCATCAATAGTATATACAATTTTAGGTTTTTTTGTAGTTTCTGTGGGAGGTTTAGGAACACCACCTATAAATCCAACTGTTGTTATTGCTAATGGAGCTCCAGTATATGCTTCTTCACAAGTGTACTGTGTATAATCTCTTGGTGTATCCCCAAACAAATTATCAATACGATCTAACAATCTATCTAAGAAATTCTCATCATCATCTTCTTGTGTCTCACCAGTTGTACAAACTTTTTTAACTTGCTCACAACTTCTATCAGTTCCAGAACAACTAATTCCTAATAAATTTAAAATATAATTAATTGCTTTTCCAATCATATTGAATGGAGCAGCAATAGCACCTAAGATATCTTGTAAAGGACCTAAAACGCTTTCTAGTAATTGATTCATTAACTGGTATATTTTAGAGATGATACCATTTACTAACTCATCAACCTGACAAATAGCAGCACGATAAATTTGATTGATGTAACTCATTAAAAGATTTGTCAACCACTCAGCAAGTCTAAGATATAAATCTTCCATTTTACATCCAAGATCTTTAAGCATCTTATTCATCCACTCAGTAGCACCTGTTAATACATTTCCAGATTCATTTGGTCTTAGAAGAAATTTTACTAATTTATCAACTGCATCTCTGATTAGTTTTGTTATGTATCCTTTGGATCCTGCAATAAACTCTCTTATTATTGCAACCATCTTGTTTATATACATCCTTGACTTACCGATAGAACTATAGAGTCCTCCAGTATACTTATCAACGTAGTAAGTTCCTATATTTCCATTATTACGTTGTATCTGGTAAAGCATTTCACCTAGATTATTTTTAAACTTATCTTTAAGTTTTCTCTCCTTACACTTTTGAGCAACTTCTGTACACCAATCCTCTTGTTCTACTACTGCATCTTTATTGCCGACATCTACTCTAACATCACCATTTCCATTTTTTGTACCATCGGTTAGAACACCAACTAAATCTGCAGTTACTTTTTTACTGTCATCTCCATCTTTATCTGGATCTACAGCAAATTTAGTTTCTAGTCTTTTTCCAGTTTTAAATCTAGAATCATCATCGTCCTTGCTTACTTCATTCTTGACTGTAGTAGCACCAGGAACTTGTCCAATAGAACCCACAATTACAGGTTTTTGCTTATCACCATCCCAATAGAATCCAGTGACCCAACATCCTGGTATTAATTGGCAGGATGCTCCACCAATATTACCAGGCATGAAGGGTGTTGTCACTGGCATCACCACGGTTGCCCATGCAAGTTGTTTCGTTTGCACGATTTCTTTAGATCTAGGGTGCTCTCCTACAATCGCAACCTTATAACGCCAACCACCTTTTCCTTTGGTGTCTGACGCTACTTCTTCTATTTGTCCTACCCACCGTGACTGTCCGTCATTACCTATAGTGTGACTAGGAACTAATCGTGAAAATGAATCATCTATTGCCATGATCAATCGTCATATATTAAACACTCAGGTTCATCAGGGTGTACATCACAGAATACCTCTAATACATTAGGGTCATGATGATCTCCACCTTCAATCTCTAACTTATGATGTTCTACATACTCTTCTAAATCATGCAACTCATCTTCAATGTGATGTCGCATGGGTTCTGATGTTTTAGGATCAGCAAGAATTTCTTTATCGTGCTGAATATGGTCTTCAATTGTTTTCATTGTGTTTTCCTCCGTACAGTATGTACACTATTATTTATTACCGTGTTTTGATGGTTCTATATCAGTTCCATATGAATCTCTAAACAATCTTAACGTAGTAAATCCATTTCCACTCGTTCCTCCAACAACAAAGTTAAAAGTATGTGTTACTTCCTTAACAAGGTAAATACCACTTGACTCTGTATCGTATGGTTTTTGTTTTTTAAGTGTATCTGACAATTTACTCTGTAAAAGTAAATCAATCTTATCTCCCGCACAAATAAGTGGGTTGACTGGAATTTTTAATATACCTTCTTGATTTCTGAGTAAATCCATTCTAGCAAATGACTGTGCAGCATAGTATTTTGTCCAATCTGCATACTCTGTAGGTTTTTCTACATTTGGGTCATCTGGATCTCCTACGTCCGATTGATCATACCATGTCTCAGGATCTAATACAGCTGACATAATTCTACCAGTACTTTCAGATAATTCACTAGTATTTCCTGGTATCAAAGAAACTGTAGCTTGTCCCCCTAAGTGTGCCATATTATCATAACTTTCTTTAATCTTATAAACATACTCATCATATGCACCAGTGCTATGATTAAAAAATATCATTTTTGTAGAATATTTTCCAAGTCTTAATCCTGACATAATATCAATTTCAGATTGAAATTGAAATGCTGTTATATTAAATCTTGCATCTTCTACAGTATCAATATTTGATATGGTTTCGACATAAGGACCCCATGATTCTGATTTTAATTTTGGTGCAGCAAATGTTTGTTCTTTTGATGTATCACATATAGCGTCAACTGAAAAAAGATTATATCCCCTTTGTGTTTCCCAAAAAAGAAAACCAGCACTACCTTTTATTACTTGTTCATCAGATTTAGATGACTCAGTGCTTGTTGTTGATTGTCCGTAGTTTGTCTTAGGTGATACTGCTTTCTTTATAAGTTGTGCAATTATATCAAATGGTCTTTTATTACCAGGTACCATTCTTATCTTAAATCTTGATGGTTCAGAAAATATTTCTTTACTTGTTACTAATTTTTCTCTTAATAATTTAATAGTTAAAGATTCTGGATTTCCATCTAATGGATCTTGTACTTTAATAGTTTCATTTATCAAAGCTTCTTCAGAAGTCATTAAAAAAGTATAAACTTGTTTCTTACCATCTACAATTCTAGTACTAACTTTGTAAATTCTTGCAGTATAAGCTAGAGGATTTTCAGAAAAAGAATGATTAATAGAAAATTCAATCTCTTCACCACCCTCTATAGGAAAAGTATTGAGAAAATCTTTTGAGTCACTAATCATTATAGATGCTGTACAGGCAGGAGAACAAATACTTTCCATCCAATCAAAACTAATGATCATATCAGTATTAATAGCTACTTCCTTAGTAACTGTCTTGTTTTTACCTAGTTTTCTAACAATACACCTTTCTAGTGATATTTGATTTGGATGTTGAGTTGTCATTACTTAGATGCAATAGAGTATTGTTCTACAAATTTTGAGAAATCAGAACTAAAACCTTGTCCTAGAGTTTCATTACCACTAGTATCACCACTACCACCATTATAATTGTTGTAAGTGTTGTTATTAATAACAGTTGCTGCAGTCATACCACCACCGCTATTTGTCAAGTTTGATGTGTCTATACCTAAACTATTAAGATATTCAGTATTTCCAGTAAGTGTTCCATCACCGAGTGCTGTTGGTTTCATTAATGCAGCTAATATCGCTGCTTTTGGATTCATTAATAATCCTGCACCTCTTAAAACACTTTGTCTAATTAAAGGTGTAGGACCTGTCTGGAATCCACCCGCTATTTCGTTACCTGGTTTTCCAGTTAAAAAGTTTTTAACTGTGCCATAACCTGGCATTCCTCTAAATGGATTCCAACCACCTTTACCAGCACCTTGAGTTCTTTGCCTTTGATTCCAATCATCTGATATTAATTCTTTCCAATTCATTTTACCTTCATTAGGTTTCTTTCCTTTATTCCACCAATTAGTGACTCCAGATCCAATTCTTTGGAAAAAATTCTGACCATTAGCATCTGGTTTGAATAAATTTGCTGGATTTATTTTCTGTAGAACACTTCCTACAATATCTTTTGTATTAGTTAGAGTATTACCTACACTCTCACCTATACCATTAAATAAACCACCTGATCTCGCATTTCCAATACCAGAAAATACACCCATTCCTGTTATTTTGGCATAATCACTCTTTTTCTCCTTAATAGCGTCCATGAAACCAAGACCAATATTAAGGTAAGTTTTTCTGGTTAATGGAAGAATTCCTTCATCATGTCCACCTTCTCCAATTACAGCTGGTACTCCGTTGCGTACTGAATATACTCCTTTTCCTCTTCTTGCTTTAATAACAGCACCTTTGTCAAATGGAACTGCTCCAAAATCTCTAGCAAGCAACAATCCATCAACACCAAGTGATGCAGGACCAGCACCAGCAGCACCTAGAACACCAGAAGCAAGTTCCAAACTAGCTCCTAAGTAATCTCCTTCCATCAAACGTTGAGCAGCAAAGATAGTACCAGCAACAGCACCAATAAGAGGTAATTTCTTCAAGAACATCTTACCAGCAGGATTTTTAATTAACATTCTAGTAAGTTTACTACCTCTCATTAAACCCTTTGGTTTAGCTACACCAAGGAATTTTTTCAATATTTTTCTACCAGCACCAGCGTCTGTTGCAGCTGCAATAATCCTGCTACTCGTTAAACCATTGGTAGCAGCATCAGTTGCTTTAATAGCATCTTTTATTGAATCACTACTGGTTACAAGATTAATACCATTTTTACTTGATCCAGCAATATCTACAGCGGTATCTGCTAATTGTTTCTTAATTTTTTTGCCTCTACCAAATTGTTTAACCAATATACCCGCAGCATCATCACCTTGGGTAACAGTGGCATTCAATATTTTTGATGGAATTTCCCCACCTTTACCGATAGTAGCTAATTGTTTTGTGAATGACTTTATCTTTGTAGCAGTATTAGCACCATCTAATAATTGTGAAATTACTCCTTTAGATTTAGTTAACTGTTCAGTACCTTTAAAAAGTTGCTTTGCTGCACTCATACCTGGCATCTTTGTTGCCATGTTAGTCAAACCTTTAGTGACAGGTCTCAGCATGCTTCTTGACTTATACGTCATATTAGCAATTTTAGATGCGTCCTTGGTTTTAGATGCTGCATTTAATGCCTTAGCAGCAGTAGTTGCATTTTTTGCAGTTTTTGTACTTCTAGGTAATAATCGTTTAACTCCTCTTCTTGCAACGTCACCAAAATCTGCCTCCTGTCTTCTACTACCAAAACCACCGTCACCACCAGGAGGTGTGACATTAATCATTTGACGACTACTTGTCGGAATATCGCCACCACCTTCTATAGATCTCTCTTCTCTTCTAGCAGAACTTCTTTCTCTTTCTCTTCTTTGCTCACTTGCAAACATTTGGAAAAGATAACCATTAAACATGATTGCTTTCGCCATATCAGCTTGACTACGTGAAAGACTATTCAAAGTCTTGTCTTGTCTTTGTATTGCTGATGATACCTGATCTAATCCTCCTTGTACACCACGAAGTCCACTTGCAAGTGCATTTGATAAAGGTGCAACATCAGTTATGGCCTGATTAGTTACATTATAATCAAATCCACCACGGAATCTTTGTTTGTATGAAGCAGCGGGGTTTTTACCAGCACCTTGTGCTCCCAATCTACCTCTAGTTCTAGCAATTCTATCCCCACCAAATCTACTACCTAATGCTCTTTTGAAAAAATATCCTTTACCTATTCCTGCTTCTTCTAATGATGTTCCACCCGCTTCTGCCTGTTTTGATGCAAAGGCACGTTCATCCGATGCCATATCAGAAGCTTCTTTTACACGCCTTCCGATTTGACTTGCGATCATACTAGCGTAATCTCTGTTACCCCTAGTATCTGTATACCCAACGGTTCCGCTTGCCATTATTGTTGTTTTTGTTCGTTTTTAACTTGTTCTAGGTATTGCGTTAAGAGAGAAATATAAACTTGTCTCTCAAATGGCATCATATTCTCAATTTCACTCAAACTATATTTATGATGTTGCATCAAAGCAAAGTTAGTCTTGTAATACCCCTCCAACGTGTTATGAAAGAGGGCTATCCGAAAAAAGCTGCTAATCCAGATATCGTGTAATCAGACTCAACATCAGTATTAGGATTTTTGATCTTAAAATTGTGCTCTAGTCTAGGAGATGTCTCAAAGAAAGATTGAAGTTTCTCTAATTGTGCATTTGTCAAACTTTCTACAAATTGAAGAAATTCTTTAGGTGTTGTGGTAGATGAGTCAAATACCTCTTCTCCTTGAAAAATTTGATCAATACTTTCTGCAATAATTTCTAGAACGGTTTCTTCAGTCACTTCTTTATTTGCAAATTGATTTTCTACAAATCTATCAAATGATGGATACTTCATTATAACACCAGTAGTGTCAGTTAGCATAACTTTGTTACTATGTCCTTTCGGAAAAAAGACTTTAACGTCTGTAAGATTCAAATTATATCTAACTTGTGTTTTTTCATCGTCTTGACAAGTAACATTAATTTCAACTACTTCTCCAACTGATACTGCACGAATATTTAAGAAAATGTATTCTAAGTCAAAAGTTGCCAAATCTTCAAGTTTTACTCTTGATGATATACAACCTTTCAATAACTGTAATACAGCATTTCTAATATTCTCATCACTCCCACTTTCTAATGCCATTAATAGCACTTTTTCTTCTTTTACAAGAAATGGACGAAATTTTATTTTTTTCTTTGTTGATGGAACTTCCAACTCGTAAGTTGGTAAATCCATTGTTGGCAATGCCATAATATCTACTCCAAGGTCATATTTATATTTAGCGACTTTTTCAGATAAAAAATAGCGGGAAATTTTTTCCCGCTTTTATGGAATTGAAAAGTCAATTTTGCTACGCAACACGAATATCGTTTTGAATATCATTGTAAGGAAGTTCTTTTTGCTTCTTAGGGTCTACAGGAATATAAGTTGGATCATGATAAACAACACGGTGCTTACTATAGTAGAACTGTGCAGTTACCTTTGTTATCGCTGCTGATCCAAACTGTAGAGGAACTGCATCAATAGCAAATGGCCATGCTCTCTCCATTACATATGTTACTGATGTTCTTATTCCATCATTATATTGAGGACCTAGTTCTGTCTTTGTAACATAAATGTTTCTACAATATTCATCAGGATAATTTAATTGAACAGTTCTATTAGATTCTCTTACGATTGTTCTATGCTCTGCAGGATCATTCTTAGTAATTATATCCTCAGTATCGTATGATCCAACTGCAACATCAGTTCCCGAAGCATATTCTGGAAATATAGCACCATACCATTGATTTAAAAATCTTAATGCTGTCATAGAAGCATCACACTGAAATCCTAATTGCATCTCAGTAAATATTCTGGTATGTGGGTAATTTATTTCACCCTCACCCATATATCTACCTTTCAATGTTCCAGTTGCTGCATTGACATTTGGTAACTGTGCTTCATCACAGTAAAACTCAAATAAGTCACCAGTTCCTGGCACATCAAACTTAACTAGGAATGAATTGCTCATCGACATTCCGCCGTTAGCATTCATTGTACTTAAAAATCTATCTATTGACACGCTAAATACCTATGTTGGTACAATTATATTTATGGCGTATTCTGGGATTTATAAACCTATCAATCCCAAAAAGTATCGTGGCAACCCAACTAGAGTTATCTACAGGTCACTTTGGGAACGGAAATTCATGGTGTTCTGTGATAATAACCCCTCAATATTAGAGTGGGGGTCAGAAGAGGTTATCATACCATACAGAGCACCTGATGGTAAAGTGAGACGCTATTTTCCTGATTTCTATATAAAAGTCCGTGAAAAGACTGGGAAAATAACTAAGTATATAATAGAGGTTAAACCTAAAAAACAAACACAACCACCGAATGAGAAAAATAAAAAAACTGCTGCCTATCGTAATGCTGCATTAACTTACGCTAAGAACCAAACTAAATGGTCTGCTGCTAAGGAGTATTGTGAAGACAGGCAGATGAACTTCTTAATACTAACCGAGGATCATTTAGGAGTATGAAAAAATGGCAACAGGATTCGCTGCTATCCAGCGTAACACGATTACCTCCACGTCTGGATATAAAACACTGTTTGAAAAAATAACAGAAAAAACAAAGGGGGAGAAGAAAACATTTTCATGGTATCGTGCTGCTGTAAAATCAGAAGCAAGTACATATAATAGAAATTTTAAAAAGTATATACTAAATGAAAAAAGTGATGATGTAGGTGCTGTAGAAGATCAAGACGAGAATGAACTTCGTAGATTTCCTGTGCAAGGTCATCTTTATATGTTTGAATACAAAGCAAAGATGAAACACTTAAAATATTATGACAAGTTTCCTCTAGTATATGTCATACAAGCAACTAAAAAAGGAGAATTTTGGGGTGCAAACCTACATTACATGACGCCAAAGAGAAGAATTATGGCAACAAGAAAGTTAATGGAGGGTAGGATTGACATTCCTAAGGTTTGCTTCCATAAATACTTGCAGTCTCAAGTAGATGGTCTAATGATTGATCTCGCTATCACTGAATGGGATACCGCAGTTCTTTTACCAACTGAGGAATTTGTTAAAAATGCAGGGAAACTTTCATTTCCTGTTGATAAGGAAGAAGTTTGGAGTGATACCAAAGACACTTTCTATGACAAAATTAGAGGACAAAGATTAGTAAAAGGATATGGAACGAAACAATCTAGGGAGATGGCATTATGAGTGATTCAGAATTTTATCTAGAAAACGGTACTAATATATTTAATGGCACTATTGATGGTGAGAAAGTTCCAAGACTACAAATTGAATGGAGAAATGGTAGTCAAGTAGCTACTGGACGTGAAGGTAATTACATTAATGAAATAGGATTTTCATTTTCTAATAGTACATACTATAAATGGAATGGAAAAAGTTGGGAGACAGTAAGTGATCTCCAAAATTTAACCGAAGCAACAAGATTATACAGAAATAGAGTAGAATATGCTAATGAAGCAGAAAAACTAAGACTAAAAGCATATGAAACAGCAATAGAACCAGTAGGATATACTTCTCTTAGGTATCCAAAAAATGTTAGTACTGGTGAACACTCTGATTTTGTTTTGTTTGATTTTTTTGATTACCAACCTCCGTTTAAAAATAATACTAATTTTGAAACTAAAGTAGATAATAGTTTTTTGTTTGGTGGAACTAAAAAGAAGAGATCATTTGTGAATGAAAAATTACCAGAATATAATAGATCAGGGCAAGCAGGAAGTCTTTATAAACGTGATGATACAGGACGATTTCCTCAGATCATGTTGTATATGCCAGATGATATAAGTGATACATTAAAAGCAGACTGGGAGGGAAAATCATTTGGATCAACTACTGCTGGTATCTTAAGTTCTGCTGGAACTGATGGAATTGTTGAAAAATTAAAGCAAGCAGGAAATGAAACTGGAAAAGGACTTAGTAAAGCACCAGTTGAACTAGCGGCTAGTTTAATTACAAATTTAGCAAAAGGAATTACTGGTGATTCAATAAACACTGGTGATGTTTTTGGTAGTATTGATGGAGTGATCAGGAATCCAAATGTAGAAGTATTATTTCAAAGAATGAATCTTAGAACATTTGATTTAACTTTTAAATTAGTGCCATATAATTTTGATGAAGGAAAAATTATTAAAAAAGTAATTAATGTATTTAAAAAATCTATGTTGCCAACATATTCTATAGGAGAAACTGAAGTTGGTGGTAAAAAAGGATCAGAAAACAGAGCAGTTGAAGCATCATTTATTAAAGTTCCTAAAGTGTGTAAAGTTACATACATGAGAGGTAGTAGTCAACATCCAGACTTACCAACATATAAAATGTGTGCTATAACTGATGTGGCAATTAACTATACACCTGATGGAAACTATGCAGTTTATAATGATGGAACTCCAGTTGCATATGAATTAAAGGTTAGTTTTATGGAAACAAAACTTTTATTCTCTGAAGAGATAGATACTGGAAGAGATCAGTCTACTGCACCACCTGGACAAGAGTATGGTGCTATGAGAAGTGATGTTAGATTGAAAGAGAACATCACTAAGGTAGGAAACTCACCATCTGGTATCAATATTTACGAGTGGAATTACATAGGTAATACACAAAGATATCGTGGTGTCATGGCACAAGAGATACTTGAAAGACATCCAGAAGCTGTTGCATTACAACCAGATGGATACTTAAGTGTTTATTATGGAAAGATAGATGTAAACATGGAGAGGGTAAATTAAATGTATTTTTCTGTTGTACCTAACATCGTCTATGACGAAAAACCAATCAAGTATCCTTTCTCGGATGCTGATCGTGTAATTGCTAAAAATTTCTTTCGTAGATACAAATTAAACGATGATGTATTTTCTTATGCAGTATTCTTTAACAAGTATGCTATACGAGATGGAGAGCGTCCAGATATGTTATCACAAAGATTATATGGAGATCCTTTCTTTGATTGGGTAATTCTTTTAACAAATAACTTAGTTAATGCACAATATGATTGGCCACTATCTAACTATGATTTAAGTAAAGTATTAGAAAAAGAATACGATGATCCATACAACACAATACATCACTATGAAACAATAGAAATTGCACAGTATCCTGCTGGTCTACGTGTAGACAAAGCATTTTTTGATAGACAACATAAGATAAATGTTGATGGAACTGTATCCATAGTAAATGGAAGTGCTATATGTGGTCCTGTTTCAGTCGCAGAGCATTTTGCTAAAGAAAACGAAAAGAAACGAGAGATATACATTTTAAAACAAGAATACTTTACATCATTTGTCAATGATTTCAAAAGAAATAATAAGTATCAAAAATCTAAGACTTTTGTTACTCAAAAAATAAAAAGAACTGGTTGACTTTTTTGACAAAAAAATACCCAGAAAATTTTTCTGGGTATTATAGAATTCAGTTTGCGAATTTGGATTTACTCTTCTGCAAGACGTGCAAAGTATGAGAGTGCATCGTCATCTTCAACGATTGCTTCTTCTTTCACAGGTGTTGGTGCTGCAGCAACTGGTGTTGGTGGTGCAACAACTTCATACTCTTCATCATCTACTGTAGGTGCTACTGGTCTTTGACCTATTGCAAGAACTAGATTGAGACGACGCTCAAGATCTTCATAAGACTTGAACTGATCCTTAGAAGTGAATGCTTCTAACGAGTGTTGTGATTTCCATGTTGTTTCCAATTCAGAATCATCTGAACTAAGAGCACTAACACTATCAAACTCACTACTGTCATAGTTCCAGTATCCTGCTACCTTTTTAATCTTCAACTTGAAGTTAGCACCTTCCCAGAAATCAAATACATTTACTGGTTCCTCATCTTGGAACTCAGGTTGCATTGCTGCAAGTATCTTGTCATGGATTTTCTTACCATACTTATACAAGAATACTTTACCTTCGTTCTCAGGGTGCTTAGGATCCTTTACGACTAAGATGTTGCTGTAGTAAGAGAGTTTTCTCTTTTGCTTACGAGCAGTCTCTTTGTCTGTGTCTTCACCACTGTTCCATAGTCTGCGGTTGACTTCACCTACTGGATCTTTCTCACCTAATGTAGTGAGAGAGTTTTCGATGTACCAACCACCAGGTCCTTGGAATGCGTGTGAGTATACCTTTGCCCATGGGATTGTCTCACCATCAGGGGCGGGTAGGAATCTGATTACTGCGTAACCATTTCCAGAAGCGTCAACCTCAGGTTTCCAGAACCTTTCATCAACTTGTTTACCAGTGGAGGACTTCTCTAGTTCTTTCTGTAAGAAAGAGAAGTTGTTCTGGGATTTACGCTTTAGATCTGCGAATGACATAGATTACCTCGGATTATTTTAGATTTGGTTTATGTGATGCCCTATCACGTGAACATTATAACAGGCACAGGTAAGGGCGTCAACCCTGTGCCTCTGTTTGTCTTCTCATTGACTGAACTTTTTCTAGAAGTTCATTAAACATTTTTTCAATACTTGTATCAGGTGTTGCACCTAACATTATAATGCCTTGCTTCATTGTGTCAACCACAGATTTTGCTTCTGGATCTTCACTTAATTTTGCACGGGCATAAAAGATTTTTTGTTTTTCTATTAGAATTTCCAACGCTTTAAAATATTCTAACTTTCTATCTTTATCTAATAGAATAAAATTCATGGCAGAACGAAAACAGAACTGTTGTAGTTCCATCATCTCTTGGATGTCTCCTTTTACTATATCGGATTTAAAAAAACTCATACTAACATTAATTTTGCTCTAGATGTTTTCTTCATAAAGTTTAATTGCTGTGCCTCGTGACGGAGTTTTTCCTTCAGAGGTTTGCTTATTAATTTATTTACACTATCTAATTCAATCTCATTCAATTCACAGTAGTGGATAACCGAATCAATATAGTTCATCTCAGGATTGTCGAATGCAATCTTCTCCACTTCTTGCGAGAATCTCGCAGCGGTCATAAATTTATCCTCTAATAATTGTTTTTTGTCCATATCGTTCTTGGTATTCGTCGATGTAACCCATCAACTTAATGAAAAATTCTTTCTTAGGTGGTAGTACCTTGACTTGAGTCTCTCCATTTTCACAAGAAACGATTGTAACGATCTGTTTTACTGTCAAACCGTACAGTTCTTGTAGCATACAAGCATACGCTACTTCTTGCACAAAATAATCATGCAAGTATTGTTCTCGTTTTGGTTCTGCTGCTGTTTTAAAATCAATTATAGACAGCACACCATCAAACTCAGCAATGCAATCAACTCTTCCTGCCAACTCAAGATGCCTACTATAAAGTGCTGCTTCTTGGAGGTATATATTATTTATCCTATCTAAATCTTGGATACTATGCTGAAACATTAAGACTGGAAGTGGATACTTTCCATACTTTTTTAAGTCTAACTCATTGTTTAGATAGTCTTCTACGATTGAATGATATTTTGTACCTCTGCTGGTAGATCTTGCACAAATATTATCTGCCTTATCTTTACCAACTCGTTCTCGCCATCGAGCAATTGATTGTTTCTTCTTTGCGTTACTATTAATCACAGTAGTGACAGATGGAAACCTATCTCCTTCTGGTGTAGCGTAAAGACGTTTGCCTTCTACCATTGTAGCACACAATTCAATAGGGTCAAGTCCTACGTGATTAAATGTCTTCATAATCCTAGATTAATTTTACTTACTAAGTAAGATCTAACAAGACCAGACCTAACGATGTCATCAATACCAAACTCTACCAATGAAAACTCATCCATGTTTTGAATGATGCGTTGGAAGTCTAGGATGCCTGTGCGTTCGTTGTTCTTTAACAAGTCTGTTTGTGCAGCATCACCACAGAATATTATCTTACTATCTTGTCCGACACGAGTGATAATACTATCTAGTTCATGGAAGTTTAAGTTCTGACACTCATCAATAATAACAATAGCATTATCTAATGTAGTTCCACGAATAAAACTGGTAGACCAGAAAGAAATAGTTTCTTGTGCCTTTAGATTATCATACAACATTTCATATGCATTGTCATCAGGCATTTCAAACATAGATTGTACCATCTTTTTATATGGTATCTGATACAACGATGACTTATCTTCGTGATCACCAGGTAAGAATCCTATCTCTCTAGTTGCAACAAGAGACCTAACAATATAGATCTTTTCATATGGTGAGTAATCATCTAGAACTTCTTTAAGTGCTTTGTATAAAGCAACAAATGTTTTACCAGTTCCTGCTACACCATAGGCATAGATCATCTTACCTTCATCCCATTGCTCCCACATCACCTTCTGATTATCAGTTAGTGGTTCAATAGGTAGCATGTACTCTTGACTAATAGGTTTCCTGCGTTTCATTTGTTTCGCAGTCATACCTTGACCTGGTGCTTTGTTTGTTTTCTTTTTAACTGGCATATTAGTATCTGTATTTGTCAGTGATAGTTTTGTTGTTTACATATTTTGCTTTGGGTATAACTTTATTCTTCATAATATCTACCCAACCAGGATGTGTGGATGCCATCTTATCTCTCCACTCTCCTACCTCACCAGCAGAAGCAACTCCTGCTTGCCAATCTCTATCCCAATCGGGATTGTCTTTCCTCCACTGCTCATATTCTTTCATGGTCATGCGAAGTTCTTTCTTCTCTTCAGTTTTTAAATTTTTTACAGGATATGTTGGCATTAATTCCACTCCAATGCTGATGAACAAATAGGAAACTGCTCTATGAATACACGTTTAGCATCGTTAGCGATGTCCATGTGTTCTTTTTGAGTTCCATGTGCACTACGTAAATCTATGTAGTGAACCCAAGAACGTACGCTTCCCGTCATATAGATCTTGGTTGGTGTTGCTAACGGGAGAACAAATCTCGCACATTCCTTTGCAACACCTTCACGTATGAGTTCATTGTATAAGTCAATTCCCTCAGCGAAATAGGCAGCAATCTCTTTCTGTAGGAATGACGTTTGTTTTTCGGGGATATCATCTATACTATTCTGTCTATTCTTTTTATCTTGTCTTCGTAAATCTGGTACAGGTATTGCTCCAAGTAAATTAGTATTTGCATAGCGTTGACTAAACTCTTGGAATGTAAATGATCTGTGTCTTAAAACCTGAGCAGCAATACCTCTAGTTGTTTCTATTTCTAGAGTCATGTGTGCTTGTTCAAATACAGACCAGTGTTGATGTTTAATACAATACTTAAGGAGTCCTGCGACATCAGGATTTTCCTGATTCTTGGGGTTGCTCACTCTCGCTACGTAACCCATCGTCTCCTCTGCGTTGGGTGTCACGGTTATCAGTTTTACTGAATTCATTATCAAATCCTTTCTTTCTCCTTAGTTTTTTAAGTTTAAGTTCATACTTTGCATTGTTAAGTTGCTTCTTCATGTAGTGTATTTCTACATCAGAATACAACTGATCTTGTTTAAGTGCTGATTTGATTAATTTGATTTGGTCTTTGAGTCTCATATTCTTTGAACGCTTCTCGTATTCCTTGGGTAGTCTCATGATTTAGCACCCAGTCAGTACAAAATTCATAGATATCTTTTCCGAAACCAAATTCTTTTAGAGATAGAATAGCATCTCTTCTGAAACGCATCATCTCATCTGAATAATTAATCTGGGTATCCATCATCGTCATCTCTCCCTTGTGTATAGGTGGAACTGTTTCCGTTGGTGCTGTACGCATCTACGTCAGAGTATACTTCAGATTCTAACACATCTAATAAAGATTGCAAGCTCTTGACGATATTTTTTAACTTACCTCTATCCATATTTATATTAGTAGTATAAGTATTATACCACAAAAAAAGAGGGGGTCAACCCCTCTTTTAAATTACTGTAGAATTTCTCTACAAATACGTTTGCATTCGTTTTGTTTTGTATCACATTCTATTAGACACTCGTAATAATCATCTAACATGTCATTGTGAGACTGATAGTGATTGTGTTGCCAACCATCTAACTGACTGTGCGGTATTAAATTATGCATATTCCTCCATAAATTTTTTCATAATGAGAGGAGGTTTAATTCATCTCTGTGACCTCTGAATTCTACCACTATTTATTTTTTATACCTATACATTTACTAAATTTTGAAACAAAAATAAATGCCTACGAGTTTATACTCATAGACATTTAAGATGTATTAAGATGTGATCTTCCAGTCTTTGACTGCGTTAAAGTGGACTTTTAAATAAACCCATTTAGCGTAGTTAACACCACGATAGGTCAAGAATGCAAACGTTCTTTCTGGATCGTGCTTAACAGGATCAAACTCTGGAAGAACGGGGGAACCCCAATCTACCTTGATCCTTAGCATTTTACTACCTCTGTTCTAGTAATTGAACTTCACTATAAATTATAGCGAGAAAGGCAATACAACCCAAGGATATGATCCCCACGACCTGTAGTGTTTCAACCATCGTTAAGCTCCTACCATCTTACGCTGTACTTTAACGCCTCTATACATTAAATCATGTCTTTGACGTTTAGTTGCCTCTTCGAGTACCTTCTTATTGTACTCTTCGGTGTCATAATTAACACCTCTGTATGTGACTTGTGCCATTTGGTTTCTCCTAAAGTAAGTGGACTTTGCACCTTTACCTCTTGCGAGGGATCCGTGTTTCCGTTCCTTCAGTCAGACTTTTGCGTCTCCCTAAGGAGATGAACGATCCGTTCCGAGTTGGCCTACTTGCGTCCAATGCTCCATGGTCTGCAATCTTGGTCTGGTACTTTGGTATAGAAGTAGTCAATAAGATACTCCTTAGCATCTTGGATGTGATTCTCATCGCTGAGTATCTCAATCCTTGCTTGGTTCCATTCTTCACATGACATTTCCCAATGAGTAGCGTCATGTTCAGCGAATAGAAGTACTAGTAGTGCTAGACTATGCATTTGGATGAACGTGTTAGAATACTAACATAACTATTTAGAAATGTCAAATAGTATTAAGCACTACCAAATGGCATCTTAATTATATCTTAATTTACTGACAAATAAAAATCTGTTCCTCCTGCCTTACAAATCCTCTTCACTGTAGCGTCATAAACTGGTGGATCTGTAAAGATTAATTCTCTTACAAAATCAAATGCTTCTTTATATCTGCGAAACTTAAACACATTATCATAAGTATCTGCAGACACAAGAACTCCATCATTTCTCTGGTATCTCATGGTCTTCCATACATTAGGATCATCTAACCTTCTGTAGAATATTACCCACATACCTGTTGGATATGACTTCTCTGATTCTGCAATCATTTTTTCTTTTTACCTTTTGGTGGTTCTTTTTGACTTGGATCTCTCCATAATTTAGGAGGAACTTTACCATCAGATTGAACTATTGCTAGAACATTTTTATATTTGTCATAGTAATGATCA
>VTLG01008013.1_pt1 | contig 19299 bp, 42 predicted proteins | sample 4694571 | NCBI WGS metagenome assembly VTLG01 (sample SAMN12604809, study PRJNA352737) | marine metagenome | biome: ENVO:00000447; feature: ENVO:00000209|ENVO:00000569|ENVO:01000036; material: ENVO:00002151; isolation source: viral sequences binned using virsorter ...
GGTATATGATGTGTCTTTTTGCAAGAGCTAATGATTATTATTATACAAAATTTACAGAAGATGGTATCCCTGTTAATACCCCTAAAGAAGCTTTAAAAGAAGCTGTTAAGCAAATGGAATCATCTTTAACTAAATTAAACCCAAACAAAGCTGCAATTACAGCTAAAACAAAAAAAGCTAAAAGAAAACAAGCCATTAAAGGTGTGAACTTTCTTAATTGGCTTGATGGATATGACCCTAAAACAAAAACATACAAAGAAGAAAAACTTTCATCTGGGTTTAAAAAGTTGAATAATCAATATGCATATAGATATAACTTAGTCAAAAAATCCATGAAAGAATATATTAAAGAAGGAAATCTTGAGAAAGATTTAAAATACTACGGCATATCAATTATAGATTTATTAAAATAATTCCTTAATTGGAAGCAGGGCCATTTGGCTCATATTATCATCCCCACCCATCACCATTTTTAAATCACCATCTTTATGGAGCTTTTTTATCTTTTCCTTAAGATAGTCTGCCTTGAAGATAAATCCGCCCTGTATGACCCCTTTATGGCTCAATAAATGTATCCATACGTTAGAATCAGTGGTTGACAAGCCTGATGGATTGCCTCTATACCTTAATTCAATGGCAATATTGCCTGTTGTCTTCCAGATATCTCTTTCCGTTTTAACTTCTATTTTTTTGTTTCCAACCTGCATATCTTTTACGAAATCTTCCCCTAATTTACCAAACCTTAAATCAAGGTCAAATCCTTTTGCGTATTCTTCTGTTATCATAATCCACGTATCTCCCTTTTTTCTATAACATTCACCAAATATGTCTATTATATCTTGTAAGCATATCAACTGAAAAATATAAACATGACCAGCATGATAATTTTATCAAGTATCCATAACAATATAAGTAATGTTAGTTTTTTGTTAATGTTCATCTTGTCTATTGTAATAATGTTTTGATTTCCCTGGATATTTCTCTTCATGTTTTAACTCTTCTATCCTTTCTTCGAGTGTATCAATATCATTGAATCCGTTCATTTGTACGACCATATCAGTTAAAGATGACATGCACCATACACAAAAAGCCATGGGCAACATACCAAAATATCCTACTACATCCCCTGCCTGTTCATCAATTAGAGCTCCACACGTTCTACATTCATCCATGCCACAATTCGGGTCTTCCCTGTCTTTATATTCAAATCCTAAATTATTTACTTTCATTTTTTATCCCCCTTGCTATTACTTCCGTTTTACATCTTTTACATATACGTTTATGGCTCCTTATACCCCAAATTTTGCCACAATTACACCTTATATGTTTGTCTAAACCATTTACCATTCTTTGCTCCTATCTTTATATTCAAAGCCTAACCTATCTAAAGGTTTTTTATTTTGTCTTCTTTTTTTAGATTTTGCAATTCTCTTTTTATTCCATTCTTCCCATGTTTTAGAACCAAATGGAATTTGAAATTTATTCTTCTTTATTATTTTTTTTACCACCTAAGAGCTCGTGAAGCTTGTTTTATTAAATCTATAAGTTTATGGCTATATATTCTTTTTGCTTTTTTGTCGAAATCTTTTACAGTTTTCTTGCAATACATAAAAACATATTTTTCATTATTATACCTAATTTCAAAATTGTATTTATGATGCATATTACACTTAAAATATTTTTTATATTTACTTTTCATTAAAATACTCCTCCTTCGCATAATGTGTTATTAATATTGCATCTGCTGTTGCAAGGGTGACTTTCTTTAATTCAGGATATAGTTTCTTTGCCATATCTCTAAGCCAATGTTTCCTTTTTTTAACGGCTAATGCTTTTGGACATCCAACCCATTTAATCCAACAATTAGGAATAACTGTATTCATTTTAACCTCATGAGACGCTGCGATACCAAGCCATTGTCCATAATTAACCCCATATGTAAACGCAGCCCTTACAGCATTTCCTGGTCTCGCCCATACTCTCTCCATTAAAAGTTCAACATTATCAGGAGCAGTATGTCCAACAATTAATTTAAATAATATTGACATGTCCAATGCTTCTTCAGGGCATTTATATGCAGTGGCTTCTCCAAGTTCATCTATAACCATTATACCCCCACTTTTCCCTGGGTCTATTCCTATATACTTTTTATTTTTTGAATTGTAAGGTGTCATCTAACATTTCTCCTATTGAATTATGTATTTTACATTTATCTCCATCATAAGCTAAATCAACAACCCCGCTATCTCCATATCTAACTTTACCTGCTGATATAGTTAAGATGTTTTTGCCTTTTCCTCTTCCTCTTTCTCCTTGAACTTTATAGTCGTAGTAAGAGAAGAATACATTCTCTGCTACTTGCTCTATTGCTCCACTCTCAGCTAAATCTGATAATTGAGGGAGGAATGCTTTTCCTCTTGTTCCTGCTCTTTCAATCATTCTATTTAACTGAGAAGCTAAGACAACAACAGCATTTGTTTCTTTTGCTAACCACTTATAATCATTAACAAGTTGTTCTATCTGTAATCTTCTTTGGTCTTGTTTCCCATCACATGCAATCAATTGTATATAATCATCAAATATAATGTCTGGTTTAAACTTCTTCACCTCTCCTGATGACGCTGCGAAATCCCGCACATTATCAAACATTAAAAACTTATCGCTTGAATATTTCTCTCTTATTATGGACAAAGCAGAATTAAAAAACTTTAAAGATTCTTCACTGAAAATATTCTTTCGTACTTCTCCATAAGATAACTGCTGTGATTCTAAACACACAATCTTCTTTACAAGCTCAGAGTTTGGAAGCTCTCGGCTAAAGAATATCGCCCTATGCCCTTGCTCTAAAACATTGGCTAATATATTAACCATTACAGTCGTCTTCCCATGGCCTGGTCTTCCTCCTATGATTGTAATCTCACCTCTTGTTAAACCCCCAGAGAATTTATCAAGATTCTCATAACCTGTCTTAATCAATTTTGTTGTTTTATTTTTAATACTATCAACAGTATCTGCAATAACATCTTCAATATCCGCAGCCATTGTGGGTCTTATGTTTAGTAGTTCAGATAAAATAGAATGTGTTTCGCTTATTGTTTTGTAAATATCTTTTTTATTATCCTCAGCGTTCTCTTTAATTTCATCAGCTTTTACAATAATCTTTCTCATTAAATATTTTTCATACAACTGATTGGCATATAACTCAGTCATACCTGGAGTGCAAGTATTGCTGGTGCACCCAGTGATATAGTATTTAGTAAGACCTTTATCTATATCTTTTTTTGTTACTGACAAACATACGGTAATTGTATCAATTGTTTGTTTATCATAACGCATCTGTTTTATTCTTCTCCAGAGTAGTCTGGCTTTCTTTTGATAAAACACATTTTCATCAGTAAAATATCTAGCCACAGCATCATATTCTCCTGGACTTGCGATAACAGAGCCTAATACAGCGTTCTCCGTCATCTCATCATACGGTAGTGCATTTTCCATTTTTTCTCCCTTTTTATTTTAATCAATCATCATTGTTAAATTCGACTTCTCTCCATCTATCCATTTTATCTTCAACTTTTTCTAATTGAACGATTCTTTTTTGAACACCATCAATCAACTGTTGGTCTATAACTGTTTTAAATTCAGTTGTTTCACCAATGTTGTTTTTATAGTATTCCAAGTCTGATTTTAACCAATTGATGACTCTCCTCCTGTCTGTTGTTCCGAATTGCCTTGACATTCTTTCTCCATTTGGGTTATTTCTTTCTCCACTGCATCGTGCAATCTATCCAATGCAACCTCATTCACCTTATACATTTTTACACCATCCTGAGTAGGAAATCCTTCAATAGGTTCACCCTTAAAGAATATTCCCCATTCATTTCTAGATAGTATCCTTGATAATATTTCATAGATTTTCATTATCATTTTCCTTTTTTTTCTTATTATTGCTCTTTTTTTTTCCTCCTCCAGTTGATGTTGTATCGCCTCCTCCAGATTTAGAAACCTTTTGTTGTCCGTTGTCACGTTCACTATTGCCATCTCTGTCTTTAGTCTCTCTTCTAATTTTCTTGTCGAGATATTTAATGAACTCTTCTTTTTCTTTTTTATACTCATGATATGTCTCTGTTATGTATTCTAGTTTATTTACCCTTGCTATCGTCATCTCCATCTGTCTTATTATTAGACTTACCACTTTTTCCATTTCCTTTAGCGTTGGCTTTTTTCTTGCCATCCTTTTTATCCTCCTCTTTTTTAACATCGTCAACTAGGTCGACTCTCTTTGTTTTTGTTGATTTTTCAGACAATTCATCTAATTCATGCATCATGCCTCTCACTGCATTGTCGAGTCTTTCAATCTTCTCCTTTAGCATATCAATGTCCTTTTCCATGTCTATTGCTCTTCCCATTATTTTTTCTCCTCTGTTAAGTTTTTAGGTAATTCTTCTCTTTCAATTCCGTATGTTGGCATGTCTCTATAGATATTTAATTTTTTACCACTTCCACTTGCACCTACAGAAATTGACCAACAAACTTTGTTTATAGGACAGTATTTCATTACACCACTACCCCATGCTCTTTTATACATATATCCTCCTATTTGTAGGGAGAGGGAGGACAGAAGAGTGTGCTGTGGGCATCCGCCCTCCCTAGTTATTATTTATTTAAATGTCTATAAACAGTCGCCCTTGATACTCCAACCATATCCTTTATGTCCATAACAGGAATGCCTATTTTATACATAAAGTTTATAAACATTTTTTTCGTTCTATTAACCTTTCTTCTAGAATGGTATTTCATCACCTACTCCACTGATGGCTTTTTCTTTACCTTCTGCCCATTTCTTGATGAACTTAGAATCCCAGTATTGTTTTCTCTCACCTTTGTTGTTTGTCCATGGTCTCCCAAGGTCAACAGAAGCGATACCTGGTTTTCCTAGCATATCCCCAGCATCAAGATTCGGTAAAAGCTGAACCTCTATTTCATTACCATCTACCACTCTTCTCTCAACAGGACACTCAACACCAATTGCATCGCAAAAATACAAATACCCTTTATTGCCTTCAGGATAAGATTCAAAGGTATCTTTTTCTGATGGTTCTAAAAACCTCCAGACTTTTCCTCTGAACTTACTACCAATATAGCAATCACCTTTAGTATCCTCCATGTCTCCATTTATGTTTTCATACCGAAAGGTTGTATCCTTGTTTTCTTCTGAGGCTTCAAAGACATAGGTATAGAGCCTAGCTTTGTTTTTACCTCCCTTTACATCAACTATTTTTGATTCACATTCAACGATATGCCCAAAGTATTCGCCTTTAGCGAAAGGTTTATAGTCTTTTCTTTCCTTTTTCTTACCAGGAATGAAGAAACTTTGTTCTCCAGTTATATCATCGAAGGTTTCATTAATGTCAGCCATTATTTTTCTCCTTTTGTTTTATTTTTTATCATTTGTTCGACTTTTTCCAAACATGCTTCATAGTTGTTAGCATTTATTTCCATCTTTCTTACTTTTACTTTCAAGTCATTAACCATCTTCTCACCTAAAGGTTTAGCAAGTTCGTATAACTTTGCTTCCTCACTAGAAGATAATGCATCTGGCTCAGGTAAATCCTCACCCGCAAAGATGTATAATCCTAAGCCATGTAATGCAATTGCTTTAGCTAATGCTCTTTGTAAACTTGTATTAATTTGAAACGCATTTGGTTTCTCTATTGGGTCATTTCTATGGTCAAGTACAGGATGAATTTGTGATAGTGATACACCATCAACTTCTACCCATACATCAACGAAATAACCACATTCTGTCACAAAGAATGGCGAACCATCCTCTGCCTTTGTTACACCCCATCTTGCAGTAGGACAAGCTCTTTTAAGCTCTTGTACTGCATACGCCCAAGACAAGTAACTAAATTTACCCTTCTTCTCAGTATATTTACTTACATCTGTCTTAAAGAGTTTCATGAATGTGCTTTGTGTTGTTTTGCTCATTTTCACTCCTTTGTTTTTTATTCTCGATTTTTTTGATGAATTTAATTAGAAAGTCTATAACTCCTCCTTCAGCTCCACATTTAAAACATTTATAGTTTTGATTGTCTGGGCTTACTGCAAATTCTCTAATACCATTCTTTATTCCCCTTAGCACGAAAGGATTTCTTTCAATATGAAAAGGACAAACCCCCCAGAAGTTTCTTCCACGTTGTTTAAGTTTAACATAGGTAGATAAAATTTCAACAATATAATAATTTTTTTGAGCTAATGCCTTTTTTCTGTTTTCCATCATTCTACAAACATCCTCCAACTCTTCTTTTTTAAACTCAAACCATTCCCCTCTTTTCCTATGACTTTTCCAAGTTTTATGTAAAACCTTCTCTTGTTCAGAATCCCCTAGAACTTCTTTAATAAGTTTTAATTTATAAGGACACCCTGTTTGTAAACTTTTAATCCTACTTTTAACATCTTTAGTGTACCCTATTTTATATTTATCTGTCGTATCTGCATTAATTAAATACACTTTTTCCATAACATTTCCTTCTATCTTGGTGGATTACAATGGTTTAGAAACTGACAATAATTGCATTGCCAATCTTGAACAGGTGAAACACCTTTTCTAAACGGAGGTAATCCTTGTTTATGTTCGTCTTTTGTGTTCTTCCAGAACAGATAGGCTCTTGAAATGTATGTAAGAGGCACCGACACTGCTCTCATCATGGACGTATCCTTATTGTAATAATACAAAAACATTCCATCAAGCCTACCGAACTGTTGCTTCACGGCATACCCATATGTTCCAAGCTGCAGCTCGTAATGTATCGATGGATTAAAAGATTGTTTTCTACCAAACTTTAATTTCCAGGAATACCCACCACAGGTCTTTAAATCATACAGGTAAACTTCTTCTCCCTCTGATACAATATCATAAAAACCTCTGACGTTTAATTCGTCAATGGTTATTTCTTGCTCAGTGTGGAATTTTATTTCTTTTTCTTTATTTTCTTTTTCTTTATCACTAGAGATATCTCTATTATTATCTCTATTATATATATCTCTATTATAAGTAACGAGAGATTTTTCAAAATCATCATGCACAATATTACCCAATCTTAATAGCCTCTTAGTTTTATCGTCAAGTGGATTTGATGGCTCTGCTTGTTCAATTGATTCAAAATACAATTTTCTTGAACAACTACCAGAACCACTCGCATGATACCAGCTTTCTTTACCAGAATACCGTTTTAAGCGGTTTGCTTCCTGTTTTTTGTCCAGATAATCATTATAGATACCCTCTATATCAATTGGACTATTTATCGCCATATTCTGCCCTTTTTACGCATTCATCAATTAAATGCTTCAAACAATCATTCACTGAATCAAAGCCTAATATATATGAAGTTCCTTTGAATTTCTTCCATATTTCTTTGTCTACTTTCAGTTGGTAAGTTGTTAAATTGTTGTCGCTCATATTGTTTCCCTTTCTGTATACATATCCGTATATCTATATTATTATTTATTATTGTTTATTCCAAATACTATTTTCGTTTATTTTTATTCTCATTGTGTCTCAACCGCTATAAACATCAATTTCTATCTCATCAAGGAACTTATTAACTTTCTTTGATAACGTCCTTATATCTTCGTTAGTTATAATCTTGCTTAACCTATTGAGACTTACTTGTGTTTCTTTGATTAATGTTATTGCTTGTTTTATATCTTTTATGTGTATCGCCATTATTCCTTCTCCTTCTTTTTAGTGTCTTTTGAAATAATTTTATCAATCTTTTTGCTATTTTCTACTATTCTAAGATGCATATTCCCAAACCTTTCATTAATAAAGTTTATTGCTTCGTATAATTCAAAATATTTATTATTTAATTTCATTATTTTTTCTTCTATATTCATTTTATCCCCTTGTTTTAAAGGGCTACTCCCAAATGGTTTCACCCTTTTATTGTTATTGTTATTTAGACGCTAATGGTTCTCCACAGCTTGTAGTAAAAGTTGTAGAATCTCCCAATCCATCTCTATCCCTATCAGCAAACCACCTGGTTGCTCCAGGGCCATCACATACACCACAGTCATCATGATAATTAGATTTACAATAATCATCAATATCATCTGAATTTAATACCCATGCTCTAGCATTAGTATCTTGGGTTGTTATGGTTTCTTCTTCGTAATCGGTTGTGTACATGCTTCCATTCCATTCAAAAGTATGTCCACCTCCGTATAATGCCCTATATTGTGCAAATACTTGTGGAAAATAGCTATCTTCAAACTCCTCTGACAATAACTCATCTTCCGTTGTATCTTGTACCATATCGGCTATTATTTCGTTGATTTTAGCATTATCATGTCTTATATCCGTTGCTGTCCTCATTGTGTTACCTATATTGTATGTATTAATAGATACCCAAGCAACAAGTATAGCCACAAGACCATATATTGCATTCACTTTCTTATTCATCATCAACCTCAACAGGAACTTCTTTTATAACCTCTACTTCCTTGATGACTTCCTTGATGACTTCAACAGGAACCTCTACTTTAACTTCCTTGATAACTTCCTTCACAATCACTTCAGGCTCAATATTCTCAAGTGCTTGTATTCTATCTGTTAAGTAAGCAAATTCCCTTAACACCAACTGTTGTTGTGTCTCCACAGTTGATAATGCTGAAACCAAGTTACTTTTACTAACTGAGTTCCATACACACCATATTGTTAGTGCTATCACTACATACCACATAGCATTTATCTTTTTCATCTCACTTTCTCCTTTTTGTTATTTAAATTTTCCATATTTTATCTAGGACAACCCCTAGAATCACTAGCAATATTACGATAATTAAAGGCTCCACTAAATCCCTTCCATTCCATAATATTCTTTCTCTGTTTTCCCAAAATACTCCCATACGGGTATTTCTTCGTCCAATATTGCGTCCAAGTCCTCTAGCTTAGGCATATTCCATTCATCATAATCCAGGTCATAGCCTCCGTTCTCTAAGAACTCCATCATTTTTCCTTTAACTGCTCCCATTATTCTTTCTCCCATTCGTTTACCATATCAATACCTTTTGTGTAAACCCATTCGTGTTTCATCATTGTTTCATATGAACCATATTCTCCCTTGCACATACTTATTGCTCCATTATTGTTATTATTTCCTTCTTCTGATACTTCAATAGTATGTCCATTAATATGGACTATTATCTTCTGTCTTCCTTTTCTGTCATCAATCCATTTTATTTCCATTATTTCCCCTTTCTTAATTTCTTTTGTTCCCTTTTCCATCTTTTAATCTCAAGATTTTTCTTTCTTCTATCTTGTTTTCTTTGCTTTGCTTTTTTGTTAGGCATTATTCCTCCTCCAGATTTATTATTTCATCATCATTCAAATCAATATTGAAATCATCTTTGTATTGTTCTTTAAGATATTCAATTGCTTCTTCTTTATTTTTTGATTCAAAAGCACAATCCCACTCTATCTTTACAACTGCAAACCATCTTTTTTCTTTAACTCTATTATAACTCGCCAATCTTCTAGTTCTTTCTTCTTCCATAAGCTCTCTCTCCCTTTTCTCTACTTCTTTTTCTCCGTTCACTTCTTTATCTATTTTCGTTGCTTCATTAAGCAATTCATTTATTTTATCCATCATGATTTTCTCCTTTGTATTTCTTCTATTTTATCTCCAATCATATGCTCATATTTCTCTACTAGCATAGCTCTCATATTATATGTTAAATTCTCTGGAATTTGGCCATAATATATACACATATAATCAATCTCATCTTTTGTGTAATAATCTTCCATTTTCATTTCATTCTCCTTTATTAATCTATTATATGTTCAAATTCTCTACACATCTGTTTACAATACTGCACTAACTCTATAAAATACTCCTCTTTTTCATTTTCTTCTCTTTCATTCATTGCCCAATACAATTTATCCATTGTATATATTGCTTCTTTAATTTCCGTTCTATTATTTACTGCTAAGTTATTCTTATCTATTTTCTTACCCATTTCCTTCTCCTTTTCCTTTAAATTCTTCCTTGAATAGCCTTTTTGCTTGACTTTCTGTATATCCCATATATTTCCTTGTTTCAAAATAATCCTTGATAATATCGCTAATATGTATCCACCCGTTTTTTCTTTCTATTATCATTTCATTCTCCTTTGTTATTCTGTCCAAGACAGCTCCATTACAGAGCTGTTTCGCTTATTTAAAGCTCATCAGTCGGACTGCTCTGTTTCCTCCTCTTTTGGTTTTAATATTGCCTCTAAATCACGACTTACATCTCTTGCTTGACTTCCTATATCATCAGAATTATATTTTGCGTCATTTATAGCACTTTGGGCCCTATCTATTTCATCCCCTGTATAATCAGAATTAGAATATATCTCATCTGCAATGTCAATCACTGATTCTAGTTTTTCTCTTTCTACCAATATATGTGTATCGGTATCGAACTTTTTATATCCTTCTGCCTTTTCCTTTTCCATTTCCCTAATATCTTCATTTAACTTCAAATTATCCTTCTCCATTTGTGTTATTTGTGATATTAGTTTTGTTAGATTTTCTGTTATGTTTTGCATTGTATTATTCTCCTTCTTTTATTACTTTGTTTAATGTTTCTAATTTACTTAGAAATTTCTCTGCATTACCATTCATACCAAAATATTCTTTCACTTGATTAAATCTCCAATGTCTGCTAGGTTTAATCCCTTTTGTCCATAATTTAACTGCTCCAAGAGATGTAGCTAGGTTAAATAATGCTATTTGTTGGTTGCCGTTTAAATCCTTAATAAATTGACAATCTTCATTTATTTCTATGGGTTTATTCATTTGATTAATCTTCCTTTCTTTCTGTTAGATATTCATATAAAGCTTCTGTTAATAATTCGTAGATATTTGATTGGATTATTTGTATGCAACCAGCGTCATCTGAACATAAATCGTTCTTTTCTATTAAATCAAAATTGTTACTTGCATATTGTAGTAATTCGTAGGTATAAATCGGTATGTTGTTGTCGGCTACTTCTGAAATTAAATCGTCTGAATGATAGTTTTCTTCTTCTTTTTCACACCATTTAATTTGTTCTTCTAGTTCTTCTTGCGCTCCCTCTATTAAATCCCTTGTTTCGTATCTTTTTTTATCTTCCATTTTTTTTCCCCTTTATCGTTTCTAATTGTCTAAGCAACTGATTAAATATAATACCCATGATGTTAACAAACAATAGCAAACAATAATAAATAATAATAAATAGTATTAAATATGTTGGAACAATGTTATATTATATAGGGTTAAAGAATTATAAAACATAAAATAAGGAGCTTACAGTGGACAAGAAAACAATGGAACAAGTAATTAATGGAATGACTGATAAAATTGAATCATTAGAAGATAAAATTGAAGTAAATAAGAATTATAAAAAACTATGGCAAGAAAATACAGATGATTATAATGATTTGGCACGTAAAAGGCTCGGAGATTATGAGAAAATAGAAGAGTTAGAGAGCAAATATTATACGTTAAGGCGTGAACTTGACGGGATTTATAAAGTGCTTGAGATGGACGCTTGTGACATTCAGGCCCTGCAAGATAAAGTATTTAATGGTTATACAAGAGAACAAAATAAACATATTAACTTAAATAATGAAGGGGGTGCAGATGTTAAGTAGAAAGTATTATAGAATGTTGGCGAGTGTAATTAAAGACAATACCATTATAAATGATGGCTCAATGTTACATGGTAAAGTTAACAAGGTATCATTAGTTAGCGACTTATGTTGTAAGCTACAAGCAGATAATAGTTTATTTAATAGCGTTAAGTTTATAGACGCTTGTTGTATAGAAGATAAGTAAGAACAATAATAAAATATAGGGAGTGAAGACGGGGCGTATTAGCCCCGTTTTTATTTGTGATACTTTTCCTTCAAATAACATATAAACTTAATTAAAATTATAATATTAATCAAAAAATCAACCTAATAATCAACCCCAACGGGCAATTCAACGGGGGGGCATCGCATAAAGAAACTCCCACACCCATTCTAAGGCTATTTTTCAAAATCACCTCTTAATAAAATCTTTTCTTTTTATTTTACTTTTTCTTTTTCTCTAGAGATATCTCTAATACTATCTCTATAACATATCTCTAGTATATATCTCTATTATATTAATATAATCAAATAAATGAATTATGCAAGAACTTTTTTTTTTGAAATATTTTTTGTATATTTTGGGCATGGATTTAAATCAAAAAACAAGGAGTAAGAAATGGGTTGGGTGAAAGATAAAGGTAAGGACGCTGTGCAAAAGTTTGCACAAGGTGGAAAAGTAGAAGAATATAAAGATGGTGGAAAAGCAAAAAAAATGGGCGAGGCAAGAAAGAAATCTGGCAAGGCGGGCCGTCCAAAGAAAAAGACTTATCTTGAAATCATGCAAGAGGGTGTCAGTAAATTCCAGGATGTCACCAAAAGTGGTGTCAAAAAACATAAAAAAAGTAATAAGTTCAAAAAAGCAACAACGGAAGGTATCAGTGATTTTCAGAAGCAAACCAAAGAAGGTCTTAAAAAGTACAAAACAGAGACTCGTATGAAGAAAAAAAGTATGGGTAAATAGGGAAATAATGGATTTCAAGTCAATCAAAGGGAACCCACATTATTTATTTGACTCTTTGGAAGAATATAAAGCTTTTGGTAATGATTTGGAAATAAAGAAGAGTTGGCGTGTTTGTGATGAGGGTGATTGGGTATATACGGATGATGGATATATTTGTCAAATCCTCAAGAAAAGCAAGGTAAGTCATCCAGGCTATAAAACTCCCAGGACAATGATTAGGACGGTTTGTGGTTCTTTCATCTGTGAACAGAAGAGTCACAAGATATTGGGTGAGGATGGTGTTGTTGAGAATATTTATACATTTTCAGGCAATTATAAAGCCACTTATTCACGTTCAAAGGATAGACGGTTAAACAACCGAGAGTTCTTATTTGCTAGATATGTTGCATCAGGGGAAGATACTATATCAGCTTATCAAAAAGCTTATCCAAAAGCGGTAAATAAGGACTATATCAAGAGCAAATCAAATATTTTGTTACAAAAAGAGGAGATTAGGACAATGGTTAAGGAAGAAATCAAGAAAATACTAGAAGAAGAGGGAGTAACGCCTGAATGGATTATTGGGAGGTATCGAGATATTGCTGATTTGTCTGATAGGGACACAGATAAGCTTCGTTCACTTGAATCTTTGTCAAAAATCGCAGGATTATTTGATACGGACACAAAACAGGAGCAATTGACAGTATTTCAAGGATTTACACCAAAACAATTGGAGGCATTACAAAATGGAAAAGAGACCAACGTCATTGCGCACGCAGAAAAAGAAGAAGATTAGGGATTTATGCCCTGTTTGTGATGAAAATCTTTTTTTTGACAATTATACGACCCAAAGAGTGGGTTTATTAGCATTTGATGATTTTACGGTTGAAGGATGGATGTGTCCTCATTGTGATTCACGATTTGATTTAGATAATAATTTGGTGCAGATTAGCCCAAAACATATTGAAGTAGGAAGAGCATGAAGAAAAAAATTAAAAAAACAGCCTTGGATACAGTTTCTATGAGTATAGCGCATATCCCCTCTATAACCTCACACAGTAATCTCCCTTACGTGTCTGAGGCTGTATATTTAGGAAAAGTGTATAAATAATGATAATGGATTTATTAAGACAATTTGGGATGAATTTTAATCAGGAAAAAGCACACGATGCTATTGATGGAGTAATTAATGATTGGGAAAAATCTAAAGGGTTTTCAGATGAATTAATGGGGAATATGTCACTAGAACATCAAGGAATTTTAAGTAATATTTTAGAAGGTATAACTACAGGCGGCATGGGTGGTACTATTAAAACTGGGAAAGAAGCATTAAAATTATTTAGAGGAATCCCTAAATGGTTTAGAGGTTCTACTGAGAAGGGAAAATGGCTTGGAGGAAAATCGGATGGTAAAAAGGGAATTTTTGCTACTCCAGATAAAAAATATGCTGAAGAATATTTGGGAACTGAAGAGGCAGGGGGAAGGCTCTTAGAGTTTGAAATACCAAAAAAATATATTAAAAATTTATATAAAAGCGATATAGATGAGTCTTTCGGTTTTATAGAAGGAGGTCTTCCAAAGGAGTTTTTAAAGAAGGTTCATAAACCAAGATATAGTGAATATGATAAAAAGTGGTTTTATGATAAATTAATTAATGTAATAGATGAACTTAAATAATGGCAAATGAAGAGTATCCAACAACAGTTTCTTATCAAGGCGAAAATCCTATGTTGCGAACACTTATTGATGCTGCAACTAAGCATTGGGAAACAGATGAGTCAACTTTATTAGAAAATATGGCAAAAATAGGATATCATGAATCTGCTGGAACTTTTGACCCATCAATACAACAGATAGGTGGGGGGCCTGGAGCCGGTATCTTTCAATATGAAATGGATAGGCCAGGTCAGTATAACGAAGAAGGTAAGGAATATATAAACCAAGGGGCCCATACTGCAGTTAATCGTCTGATTTCTATAAATAGTTTAGATAATAATATAACTCTATGGGGAGAAGGTGGTCAACCTGAATGGATAAATGATTTAATTAATAATAATTATAATGTAGGCGAACTAAATGAAGAACAGCAGTATTTGTTATTTTTGGCAGATAAAATGCAAGACCCTACAGCTTCTTTTAAAGGGGTTGATACGGATAAGGAGCTTGCTGTAGAATGGGCAGAAGAGCATCAAGCTGGAACAAAAGCTGGAACTCAGGAAAGAGAAGATATAATCTCTAAATTTTCAAAGGATATGCCAGAATATGAAAAATATATAAGTAGTCTCCCACTTAAAATAGTTTTGCCAGAATGAAAGGGACTATAATCAATCAATTATTAGCTCCTTATATTCAACAGTTTTCTGAATATGTTGCACCAAAAGCTCATGATGCTATTGACCATTTACAACATAAATGGGAAACGAGGAATGAAAATCCTACAGATGTGTGGAAAGAAATAGAAAATTTACCACATAAAGATGATATTCTTGGCATTATTATGGGTTTAGGCGGTGGCGGTATTGGAGGCAAGATTAAAGGTGTTGAGAAATTAACAAAAGAGGTTCCTAAAGCGTTTCAAGGGGGAGTATCAGTCATTGATAGTCTTTTATCTGGTTTATCAGAATAATGGCTAATTTAAACTTAAATGGCGATGTTTCACAGAATGAACAAATTCTTGAGATGGCCTTCAAAGATTTAATAGTATTTGGCAAATTATTCTCACCACAGGACTTTTTAGCTTCAGCAACACCAGATTTTCATTTAAATATAGGAAAACTTCTTTTAAATAGAGATATACAACAATTGGCTCTTGTTTTGCCTCGTGACCACGCAAAGTCAACCTTGGCGGCTACGGCTGTATTGCATAGGTTCTTATTTGCGACAAAAGATAGCCCAGAATTTATCGCTTGGGTTGGCGAGGCACAAGACCAAGCTATTGATAACTTAAACTGGATATCAACTCATATATACGAAAATCCTGCAATTCATTACTATTTTGGCGATTTGCAAGGAGATAAGTGGACAAAAAACGAAATTGTATTAAAGAATAACTGTAGAATGATTGCCAAGGGTGCTTCGCAAAGATTACGTGGTAAAAAGCAATTATCTACAAGATATACTGGAATTATACTTGATGACTTTGAATCTGAGTTAAATACTAAAACTCCAGAGTCTAGGCTACAAATAAAGAATTGGGTGACGGCTGCGGTGTATCCAGCGATTGATTTTGATAAAGGTGGCTTTTTATGGTGTAATGGAACAATTGTTCATTATGATTCATTTTTGAATGCACTTGTTAAAAACCATCAATCTGCTAAAAAAACAGGAGAAGAGTATTCTTGGGTTGTTGAAACACATAAAGCAATACAGGATGATGGGACTCCATTATGGCCTTCACGTTGGCCTTTAACAAAAATTGAGCAAAGAAAGCAATTCTTTATAGATTCTGGTACTCCATCTAAGTTTTATCAGGAATATATGAATCAAGCTAAATCTCCTGAAGACGAGATATTTAATGAGGGAGATATAACTGGAGGGTTTTATTCTGGTGATATCAAATTTAATGAGGAAGTAAATTCTTGGTATTTAAAATTTGAAGATGGGAGTATGGAATATGTCAATATATACATGGGTGTTGACCCTGCCTCAACGCTTGGCGTTAGGAATGATTATAGTGTTATTATGGTTATTGGTGTTACTGCTGAATACGATTATTACGTTATTGAATATTGGAGAAAAAGAGTATTACCAATGGAGTGTGCCGACCAGATATTTAAGATTGCAGAACGATACAAGCCAATTAAAAGAATAAATATTGAAACGATATCATATCAGGAGATGTTAAGGGATTATGTTCAAAAGAGAAGTAAAAAAGAAGGAAAGTTCTTACCTGGTATTGAAATGGGGATTAAAGGTTATGGACAACAAAAGAAGAAAGATAGATTATTTGAAGGACTTCAACCTATGTTTAAAGCAGGTGCAGTACATTTAAAAAAAGATATGCATGAATTTATTGGAGAGTTGTTAGATTTTCCAAAAGGTTCCCATGATGATACGATTGATGCGTTCTGGTTATCAACTCAATATGCAAAAGGAAATAAAAAGGCAGGAAAAGTTAAGAAGACTAAAAAGGGAGATTCTTGGGAATCACCCAAAAAACGTTACAATTGGATAACAGGGTCGAGGGTTTGATTATTAATTATTTATTCTTATATTACACACTATGATAGAAGCGGATAAAAAGGCAATTCAGGTAGGAGATTTATGGAGACGCTGGCATGATGCCCGTAAAGAGTGGGAAAATCATGCACGAGAAGATATTGATTTTTATTTAGGCAATCATTTTACTGATGAAGAAGCTTCAGAACTTGAATCCAGAAATCAATCAAATTTACCATTGGATAGACTTTATTCTGCTATTGAACAGTTTAAGGCTATTATAACCTCTAAGCCTCCAAAGTTCTCGGCAATGCCAAGAGAGGACTCTGATAGTGATTTAGCTAATGTATGGAAAACCATACTTGAATATATATGGAATATATCAGATGGTAATGAAACATTCAAACAAGTTGTTCATGATTATGCTGTTACAGGTCTTGGTTATTTTTATGCATATATAGATAAAGAAGCTGATTATGGAAGAGGAGAAGTTAAGTTTACATATGTTGACCCTTTTAGAGTAGTTGTTGACCCAAATGCTAGAAGTAAGTATTTTGATGATGCTACAGGTATGATGTTATCGACTATCTTTACAAAGTTTCAATTATTGGATTTATATCCACAATTAGCAGAAACGAATGAAGAAAATGGTAAAGCCCTTATTGATGAGATTGAAGGATATTATGAAGATGAAACATATCCATCTGCATTAAATACAAGAACAAAAGGTTCTTTTACTCCAGATGTTATTAAAGATTATGACCATGGAGAGGGTTCAGAGAAATATCAGCTTATTGAAAGTTTTTCAAAAACAAAGGTTCCATATTATAGAATGATGGACATGCAATCTCAAGAAGAGAGAATCCTTGATTCTGAGAATATGCAGAAGTTTTTACAGGATAAAAAAATGAAACAAGCCGTTGAACAAGGAATGATTGATATTGTTGAGGTTCAACAAACAAGAATTAAATTGGTTTGTACTTTAGGACAGACTGTATTATATGAAAGAATACTAAATACAGATAAGTATCCAATTGTTCCTGTTCCTAATATTTGGACAAATACTCCATATCCAATGAGTGATGTTAGGAAGAATAAAGATTTTCAAAGATTTTTAAATAAAACAATGTCATTGATAACTTCACATGCACAGGCATCGTCAGGTTTAAAATTATTAATACCTCAAGGAAGTGTTGATGATATAGAAGAATTAGAAAGAGATTGGGCAAATCCAAATGCAACGATAGAATATGACCCATCATTTGGAGAACCTCATTTTCCTTCACCACAACCTTTATCTAACTCGGTAATGCAATTACCACAGCTTATTGAAAAGTATATTGATTTAAATATGGGTATATTTGAAATGCAACAAGGAAATGCAGAAGCTGCACCAAGAACATCGTCTGGAACAATGATGATGGAAGATTTTGGGCAAAGAAGAAGTAAATCAAAATTAAGGGATATTGAAGGCAGTTTAAGACGATTGGGTCAAGTTGTATATAATTTAGCAAAAGAGCATTATACTTATAAAAAGGTATTTAGGGTTGTTCAACCTAATAATGATATGTCTGAATATATGGTTAATCACTATAATGATAAATCACAAGCTATTGGTGAAATGATGAATGATTTAACAATTGGACAGTATGATGTAAATATTATTGGAAATTCAACGATGCCATCAAATAGATGGGGTGAATGGTCAATATATATGGAAGCTTATCAAGCAGGTTTAATTGATAGAACAGAAGCATTAATGAAAACAGATATATTCGATAAAGAAGGCGTATTACAAAGAATGGATATTGTTCAACAATTACAACAACAACTTCAAGGTGCGCAAGAGCAAATTAAGAATTTATCTGGAGACTTACAAACAGCTCATCGTGAATCTATTGCCTCACGTAAGAGAACCGAAGTTGAGAAATTTAAAGGTAAGTTAAAAGAAACAGAATTAGATTCAAAATCTGCTAATAAACAGCAGGTTGATAAACTAACAAACGCAGTTAAGCTCGAAGTCGAGAAATCACGTTTACGTGGTCAGGCTCAGTCAGACAAAGAGAAATTGCAAGCCAAAGGAGGCAAATAATGGATAACGCATTAAATAATGAAAATCTTGGTAATCAAGGTGAAATCAATGATAATGTAGGGCAAGATGAAAATCAAACACAGGATGATGGAACTTCAACAGATTGGGAGTCTCAAGCTAAGTACTTTCAATCAGAAAAAGATAAACTTCATACTGAAAATCAAAAACTAAAGGATTACGAAAAAGTTGGTAAGTTGTTGGAATCACGACCAGATATTGTTAATACAATATCAGGAATGGTTCAAGGTGGTCAACCAGCACAAGCCGAAAAAGTTTCTTTAGATAAAGATGAGTTCGACCCATGGGAAGCCTATAATGACCCAGCATCTAAATCGTATAAGTTTCGACAACAAGAGTTACAGGACTCTATTAATACTGCAGTTGAAGGCCAAATGGCGGGTGTTCAGAAGCAAGTTGGTATGAATGAATTAAAAGCTCAGTTAGCCTCTA
>VTLG01010603.1_pt1 | contig 19297 bp, 15 predicted proteins | sample 4694571 | NCBI WGS metagenome assembly VTLG01 (sample SAMN12604809, study PRJNA352737) | marine metagenome | biome: ENVO:00000447; feature: ENVO:00000209|ENVO:00000569|ENVO:01000036; material: ENVO:00002151; isolation source: viral sequences binned using virsorter ...
TCTCCTCTATACCTTAGCTGCCCAGTCCTGAGGCATCTACATGTGCTTTGTGTTTAGCCTTTGCGTCATCAGTAAAATAAATCTCAGCTAGTTTTTTAACCTCATCTGATTCGTTTGTTAAATCAAAATTAGGCGTTACGACATGACGTTTAAAATTTCTGGATATTTCTTTTCCATCATCCGTAATAATTGTAGCTGTACGAACTTGTAAAACTTTCCAATCTCCGCAGTCTACTATTTCTATCTTGTCTTGTTTTGTTGATTTTTCTAAAGCCATTTGTTTCTCCTTGTGTGTCCATGCTCATCATCCAATGAGCATAAGTTTGAAATTTAACGGGATGTGTAACTAAGAGTAACTCCAAGCTGCCAGTTGGTATCTACATCACCGTGGTCTAAATAAGAAGCTGTACCGTCATCTCCAACTTTATAAATATAAAAACAATCAATATTTCCTGTAATAAACGAATACAATTTTTGCGTTATAGTTGCTCCACCATTCTGTACAAGTACAGTTCCATAACTGTAGTCAGGATCATCACTTGCATTGTATGACGAAAAAGGTATTGAAACTTTAATAGTTCCACTTGCGCTATTATCTGCGTTAATAGATATATAGCCTTGAAGATGAACTAGAGATCCGATCTTTATATAAGAAAATTCGTCCGAACCTGCCATCATACTAAAAGAACCAGAATCTGCGGTAACTGTTGGATTGTAAGTACCTTCCTCATAGTCATCTAAAAGTTCTGAAGACATTCCAGTTGCATCACCACCTGCAGCAGAAAAGTCTATTCCGTGTCCATTTGCGACAATTAAGTTGCCATTAATAAGATCCAGATCACCATCGCCTTTAATATGTAATCTATTAGTTGCTCCTGTAATCAGCATCAAAGAGTCATCACTATGACGATACTCAATCTGACCTGAAAGAGTGCTACCACTATCTGAAAAGAATATGCTTCCGTTTGAACTTGTGCCAGATCCAATCGTCATTCCAGCATTACCAGAATTTTCTATGAAAAGATCATCTGCATTTGCGTGTGCGCTGGCAGAAGAATCTGAAGTAAAAACATGAAGTTTATAGTCGGGAGTAGCTCCAATACCAACTTTTCCATTGGCATCGATTGTAACTTGCTGTGTATCATCCGTCCAAAGTGCTAAGTTTTTACTAGAGTCATAGGACAGATATCCTGCATCTCCACCGACTTGATTATCTGTATTTAGTTCGATATAGACTGTTCCAGCACTATTTTCGAATTTTGCTACAGTGCCGGCAGAATCTGATCTTTTAACATGAAATATTCTGTCAGGAGCAGTTTCGCCAATTCCTACGTTTCCGTTAATAACAAGAGTATCATTTCCTGCAGGAGACCCTAGATGCCCTATAGTAACTACTGAAGGAGACGCATCTGAAACTATCGAGTCTAAAGATATAGTTCCTACATTTGTAATATCTGCATCATTAAAACTTGTAGCTCCAAATGTATTTGCTGCCGCAGTAGAAGTAATACCGTTTGCTGCTGTTATACCACCACCATCGGCAATCGTAATTGCATCATCTCCATCAGTATACTCAATTAAAGGAGTTTGAACTGAAGTAGAACCCTCAATAAGAGGAGCTGTAACAGAAGTAACCGCAGTTGCTGCACCGCCTAATTCTAAATTATCCAACGCATCATAAACTCCACTAGGAGATTCACTGTCTCCTGTAGAGTAAACTATTTTTACTTGTCCATTGGGAATGGTTACACCATGCTGACCTCCGCCCTGAGTAATAGTAATCGATTGACTACCCGTAGTAGCGTTTTCAATTATCCATACTTTGCTTACGCTTTCTGGGGCAAGAGTAACCGTCCTCGTCGCTGAAAGGGACGTGGAGGTAATTTTAAGATATAGAGATCGGGCTTCATCACTAGCACCATCAGCCATTGTGATAGTAGCGTTAGCATCACTTCCTAGATTTTCTACTCCGTAGCTAAAGCCTTCCGCTAGCAGTCCAAGCTGAGTATTAAGTGTTGTTCCCCAAGCCCCAGCTTCTTCCCCAATTCCTATCTCTTTTATTCGAAGGTCATTGGTATATTCTGCCATCTTTAATCAAGTGATATCGATAGAGCGTCTGCTGCAAATCTAGGTGTGATTCCGCTTGATATAGAAAGCGAAGCGGTTAGTTCACCGAAAAATAAAACTTCTGAGTCAGCAGGGCTAGTATCCTCTCCTCTTGTTCCGATAGAGAAGAAAGTTGCCGTGTTAGATCCTCCAGTACATTGCTGAAAGCTAATCTCTGCTGCATTTTTTACTGTTGTAGTTCCAGAGCTATCTGTTACTGTCCATCCCGAAGTTGAACGAGCTACAGCCTGTCGTGCGTACCCAGTATAGTCACATTCACTCACGGACTGATTTGTGGGATTTTCGCCTGGGCTGTCGGGGGCCGCTGTGTGGAGAGCTACATATAGACTTCCGGCAGTACTAGACCCCCGCAATCCTGAAGAATCTCCAATCTCTAAAGTCGGACTACCTTCATTATTGAAAATAAGCTCCAACAAATAGTGTTCAAATTTATCGCTTGCTGCCATTTAAATTCTCCTAGCTGGTTGTGCGGGTTATATCGCGCACTACTTTTACCTTTCCAATAAGAAGGGTAGTTATGTTACCGGAACTATCAACTTCCTGCAAGTCATAGTTGTAAGTTCCAGGGCTCAAGGTTTCTGTAAGTGTTGACGAGAATGTCATATAGATTATGCCACTTGTCGACTCTGGAGACCCCGAACCGATTGGTCCAATCTGAGCATCTGCTGAGCTATCCTCAGCAGTAGCACTAGACTTAAGAGTCATCCAATAAGAATTTCCGGTAATATCAACAGCATTACCGTCACTATCCTTAATAGTAAACTTTAACGTCCATGTATCTCCTCTCGCAAATGAAGATAAGTTTTTTTGAGTATATGCCATAGGGTTACATAAAAAGGCTTTTTTCTTCTGAGAGAAAAGTAAGAATATATTGAGTTACGAAGAATTATACTATCTCCAAACCTTGGTGTCAAGATTTATTTTTTCTTCGTCTTCGTTTGTTTGATTTTCGCTTTGGTTTATATCCCGCTTTAATTGCTCCGAGTAGTCTTACCATACGCTTTGCAGCAGTTTTTGACTTAGCTTTTGCTTTCTTTTTTAACTTCTTACCTCGTTTTGTATATACTGTAGTTCCTCTAACAACATAGGGCATTGTGTTCTCCTAAAGTTGACGGTGTTTCCATCCCTTGAGAGTATCTCCCAACTCTTCATAAAATCTCATGTCTGTTCCCTCTTCAGTTTTTTCTGCTGTGTACCACTCGCTTTTAAATACAAGTTCCCACATTTGAAATTGAATTGCAAGAGCTTGTTTTCTAAACTCTTTATCGGGCCACAGAAACCATACATTTCCCCACGGTTTATCAAAAACTGCAACTCTTATTATAGGATCAAATGTAACATCTACTTTTCGTATCTCATGAATGGCTCTTATTCTTTGTCCGCCTACGATAGGCCACCACTCATCACTTAATAGAAAAGGATTTTTTATATCCTCCTTTACTATATTTTTCATAAGAGGCTCATTCAGTGCAATATCTTCTATATGTCTTGCAGGTACCTTTTTTGTTAGTATTTGTGAAGCTTTTCTCCAATGCCATGTAAAAGGTGGGATTGGATAAGTTTCTGCTAGTTCTTTGGCTATTCTATCTGAAGCCATATTGTTCTCCTAAATTAAGAAGGTGGGGTTGGCCAAGTAACATCCTCGATATCTGTAATATCTTTATTACTGGCAGGTAAATCTCTAAGCGACTGTCTATAAGTATTCCATTCTGCTTTTTTTGAGTCAGATAAAGGAGAGTCGCTAAATTGAGTCCAATCAGTAGTTTGAAGAGTTTTATTACGAATAGTACGAAGCTCTAATAAAGCTTCTGAGTTAAGCTCTTCATTAGTTGGAAAATCATCAACTAAAACTCCGTCTTGAACTTTTTTATTTGGTGCATAGCTTGCCTCTAAAATTGACTCTCCGTGTTTTAACTCTTGTAAAGAAAAGTCTGAGTCAAGACAGTGTCCAAATCTTAATATCTCACCATTAGAATTATAAATAATAAATTTTTTCATTTTTTTGTTTCCAAAACAAATAATGAACAACCCGTGCTCATTGTAATATTGTTGCCTGTACCCGATGTTCCTGTTTTTGCTTGAATTTTTATCGTATTACTTCCTGCAGATGGACTATCAAGACGAAAAAATCGAGTTGATTCATAGCCTCCACCATTATCTCTACTAAGACTAGGCCCAGCTAATAGAGTACTTCCGTGTAAAAATTGTGAACTTCCGCTAAAGTTTCCCGCATTTCCAGTTCCAGACCAAACAGCGTTAAAAAATGCAACTACAGGAGCACCTGTAGAAGTCCAAGTCAATGATAATACATCAGTAAAAGTTTGACTGTTTATAGTTACTGTGCTAGAAGCTTGAACGGCAGTGTTAATTGTAATAGCATTATCTTGTACTTTTACAGTCTGAACAGCATCATCTGCTATTTGCAAAGTGTCAATATTTCCAGATGCTATTGTTAAACTTGTAATATTATTTGCAGCTATTTTTGCTGTGGTAATTTGATTTGCAGCTATTAAAGCACTTGTAATATTACCAGAAGCTATTGAAGCTGTAGTCACATTATTAGAAGCTATTTTAGCTGTTGTAATATTGTTTGCTGCTATTTTTGCAGTTGTAACAGCTAATGCGTTTATTTCTGCAGTTCCAACTGCATCAGAAGCTATTTGAGCAGTATCGACAGCATCCGTAGCTATTGTTGCGCTTGTAATTTGATTCGCTTGTATTTTAGCAGTTGTAATTGCACCTGAAGCTATTTCAGCAGTACCAACAGCTCCAGAAGCTATTTGAGCAGTATCGACAGCATCCGTAGCTATTGTTGCGCTTGTAATTTGATTTGCTTGTATTTTAGCAGTTGTAATTGCACCTGAAGCTATTTCAGCAGTACCAACAGCTTCAGCATCTATTTTTGCAGTTGTTATTGCATCAGCAGCTATTTGAGCAGTATCAACTGCTCCTGCAGCTATTGTTGCGGTTGTAATATTATTTGCTGCTATCTTAGCAGTTGTAATATTATTTGCTTTAATATGAGCAGTTTCAATTTGATCAGAAGCTATTTTAGCAGTTGTAATTTGATTTGCACCTATGGCTGCAGTTTCAATTGCTCCCGCATCTATCTTTGCTGCTGTAATTGCATCCGCAGCTATTGCTGCTGAGTCCACAGCACCGGCATCTATCTTTGCTGCTGTAATTGCATCCGCAGCTATTGCTGCTGAGTCCACAGCACCAGCATCTATTTTTGCGCTTGTGATTGCGTCAGCGGCAATATCTAAAGTACTAATAGATCCTGAAATTATTTGTTGAGTTCCAATAGCATTTGCTTGTATAGAAGCTACACCGATTGAATTTGCTAATATTGCCGCAGCTCCTATTGAGTTTGCAGCAATCTGCGCTGTTCCGATTGCATTTGCCGCGATCATAGCCTGCTCTATAGAGTCTTCTGCTACATTTCTTCCTGTTATAGCATTTACCGATACATGAAAATTTTCTAAAGCATTTGGGGCTATAACTATTGCATTTACTGATTGTGCAGTTATATTTTGATTTTGAATAGAGTTTACAGCTATTGCAGCATTTATTACTGAACCAGCAGACATATTTGCTGACTCAATAGAATCAGATGCTATATTTGCATTTATAACTGCGTTTGTAGAAAGCTCAACACTTGAAATAGCATCAGCTTGAATATTTGCTTGAGCAACAGCATTTGCAGCTATTTTAACAGAATCAACAGAACCTGCTGCTATTTCTTGAATACCAATAGCATTTGCAGCTATGTTAACAGAATTAATTGAATTTGCGGCCATCTCTTGAAACGTAATTGCATTTGCTGCTATATTTACAGTCTCTATAGCTCCTGAAGAGATATTTACAGACTCAATAGCGTTTGCACCCATCATAACACTATTTATAGAACCTGCGGTAATATTTGCAGAACTAATTGAGTTTGCTGCCATATTCACAGACTCTATAGCTCCTGCTTGAATATTTGCTGTTCCTATTGCATTAGCAGCAAGACTTAGATTCTCTATAGAGCCTGCTGCAATTTCAGCAAACTTTATAGAATTTGCTTGTATAGATGCGTTTGTTATTGAATTTGCTGCAATATGAACTTGATTTATTGCTTCTGCAGCTATATTAGCCGCTTCTATAGCATTTGCAGAAATTAGAATATTTGTTATGCTTCCTTCTGATAAAACATCTGCATCTACTGATCCAGAAGTAATTTGAACTGAGCCTACAGAGTTTGCAGCGAGTTCTGCAGCTTGTATTGCGTTTGGCCCAACAACAGTGCCAGAAAAAGGCAAAAGAGTAAATCTACTAGCGTCATCTTTTAAAACTCTAGTAACCAGACTATCTTCAACAAAGTCCGGCTTAAAAGTTTGTTTAAAAACAAAGTCGTTAGTAAATGCTCTATCAATACTATTTTCAAGCATTATAGTATTATCATTTACAATATTCGCAACTCTTCCGTAAAAAGCAGTGTCATTTAAAGCAATAGTACTAGAAGTATCGAATCTTATTAAATCTCCTTCTGAAAAATCAGTAGTAAAAGAAGTGCTTGATCCACTTACCTCAAATGATCCTCTAGAAATTGTAATTGTTCCACTTGCTTGTGTTAGTCCAAAAGTATCTGGGCTTCCGCTCTGCCCTACAATTTTTAACCATTGTTGATTTGCAGTAAGAGTAGGACTTACTTCTTCATCAGAAAACTTCCATCCAAAATGATGTTGAACTTCTAAAGCTATGAAGTCATTAGTAAATTTTAAAGGACTCTCATCTTGTGGGTGATGACATAAAAAAGCTGTTGTTCCTTGACCTAAACTGCCAAAATCAATAGTTTCAGAAAGTAAAGCTACATTTTCATACTCATATGTATTTCCTGTAACACTTTGAAAAACAAAGTCGGGACTATGAAAAGTAAGAAGCCCCGTAATAGGATGAATTTTCATAGTGGTAGAACAATAGCCTCCTCGAGGTAATGAGAATATTCTATCGTTACTTTCATTTGCAGTTAATACCAAACTACGAGTTACAGTTACAAAATCAGAAACATTTCCTTCCGTATTTCTAGTTCTAATTTTTGCGGTATAGATTCCAGGCCCAGCAATACCAGGCAAAGTAAATCTAGTGCTTTCAGTAGATAGCCTTCTACGTATTGGAGTAGAGTAAGGGCCTCCATGAATCTCTATATCATAACCAGCTAATTTTCTATACTTTGTAGATACTGTTTCATATTGAATGACTGAGGGGGTACTTGCAGCCTCATATACTTTGGCTGTAGTATTATTTACTCCTCGTGTAAGTCCTGTTAATGCATTTTTAGGGCTACCTAGACTTATTCCCGAAAACTTAATCCATTCAGTATTGTCTCCACTACCTATACGTATAAAACCTCCTTCCTCACTAAAATATTGAGCATCTTCTACATATATAACAGTGTCAGTATCTGATAAATCTTGAGCAAGTTGAGTTACTGCTTCAACAGCAGGACTTCCTACTTGTTGATAAACAGTTTCTGTGGGAACAACATTAAGAGGCTCAGACCAAGCTAAGACAGCTCTAGTATTTCTTCCAAGAGCTGTTTGCTTATTTGTTCCTTCTGCTGTTAGTCTCGGGCCATAATTTAGTATTCTTTGAACATAAGTAAGGGCAACTTCAGTTGGTTTTGGAATTTGTGCTTCGTTAATAGGAGCTGCTTCTTCTGACTCTGTTAAAGTAGTAGCATATCCAAAATCTATAGCATCAAATTTTCTATCGTAGAAAAAGGAAGCTACTACATTTACATTTCCATCATCATCTTCAGAAGTGCCTAAAACTCTATATTGTTTTGGTTCTTGAGTTCCACCAGCTTTATTTCTGATCGCATAAATATTTTCTTCTTTAGGAGGAGAAGTAAAAGCTGAACCTACTACAATATGTGAAACAGTTCCAGAGTTAGAAATATCTTTTCTCTGTAAATGTCCTTCTGGAGCCCAATGTAGTCTCACATGCTCTCCAGAGTCATCAACAATACTTGAAGCCATTTCTTCTGAAGATATAGTAACTAAATTAGAGGGCGACCCCGCTGTAAAACCTGCTAAAATTATGTCTCCTCTCACATAAGAGACACTATTTATTGTAACTGCATCTTGAATAAGATAAGCTGCAGGTTCTGGAAAAAATACAAAAACTTCATAATCTTTTGACGCGTCTAAAGTAATTTCTCTATCTATAGCAAAGGTAGTTGTAGTAGCTGCAGGACTTTCAAGAGAAATTCTACCGCTAAACTCTACAGAGTCTCTTTGCTGGTCTTGAACATAAATTATATCTCCTGGGCCTATAAAGTATCCTGCTTGTCCCGTAGCAAATTTTACAAGTTCTGTCTCTTGTCTAGAAGTTACAACTTGCCAAAGTCCTACTCGTCTAGCTTGTCCTTTACTAGTACAGCCAAAAGCTGCAACATCATAAGGAACAAATCTATTTTTTTGTATTATATCGTCATGATCTTCAATTAATTCAACTCTTTGAGTATAGTTTGCTGCAGGGTCATTCCAAGTTACTCTTATTTGATTTTTTTGTATTCTATCTGAGGTAGACTCATATGAAAATCTTCCTCCTATAACATTTCCTTGGGTAAAGGTATACACAGGTTCTCTTGGAGCATCTTGAACAGGCGTCACCACTCCATTCATCCAGTATACCATACCTCTAAATACTGTTGCTAAATCTTTTAATAGTTTATAGGCTTCTACTTGTCTAGTAATATATGCATTGCAAGTAAATCTAGGTTCTTTTCCTCCTTTTCCATCTGGAACTAATTCATCGCAGTATCGTGCTATAGAATATAGAGCATATTTATCTATAAGGCTAGGTTCTATTATTTTTCCTAGACCATACCTCTGATTTACACATAGATCATAAAATACCCAAGCAGGATTATTGCAGTATACAAGCCTCCCATTTATAGAGCTACCACTATAAGTGCTTAAATCTCCTCTAAAAGCTCCATTCCAGTCTTGTTCAACATTTGCATCAATACCAGTACTAACATTTCTAGTATATTTTGCTTGATTTGACCCTGCCTCTTCTCTAGTAATATAGTTTGTAGGAACTTGAATTTTTAAACCTCTTAAATGGTAGCCTCTAACCGGAGGTCTAGGAAAATCTTCTGCTCCAAAGGTCGCAACAGCATAAGCACTTAAAGGATATTGAAGCGAATCAGTTACCATAGCTTCTATAGTTTGAAGAGTTATAACTCCTATATGTTTAAATTTATCGTCAAGTCCTGTTTGTTCTTCGGGACTTACCTTATTCACAACAATTCTCCAATCTGTAAAAGGTTGATATTGTTCTATAGAAAAGGTTAACTCTTCTAATCTTCTTTTATCAAATTGACCATATATCAATCCTTGATGCTGTAGTCCAGTAGCATCAAATTTTGGACTGTTAAATAGACTTGTATGAGTATAGTTTCGTCTTCCTGCTAATTGAACAGTATTATATGTACTTCCACCATCATTACTATATTCAAATAAAACTTCTACTTCAAAATAACTATCATGATCGTCTCCATTACTTTCATCTACAAGACGAAGTCCTTGAGGCATATCAAAAGTAACTTTTAATCTGTCTATCTCACTTGCATTAGTAAGACCCATAGTGTCAGAAGCCACAACTGTGGGTGAGGCACTACCACTAAATTTTGTTGATCTTTTAAGTTGAATCTGAGGAGAATAAAGATAACTAGCATTTGTAGCAATAGAACCTTTATCAGGTCCAGGTTTTTGGTCTACAGTACCTGTTCTGAAAGCATAAGAAACATTGCTAAAATTCCATTTACCTCCCGTGGAGTCTCTCATATTTTCATAGATAGGAGGATTTATTATGACGGAAGCATTCGTAACAGAAGTAGTAGGTTCTTTTGCTAAAATAATTTGTGAAGCACTTACATTTACTGAACTAATAAGACATCTAAAACCAAACTTAACTGTGCTAGAAGCAGTTACTCCTGCAACAGCTTTAACGTCTAACTGAACTACAGTAGAAGAATCAAATCCTGTTATAGTTGCAAATAAAGAATCTCCATTAGCTCCCGCTCCAGGAATTTCTACAGGAACTTGATTTGTCCAGCCTAGTTGTTGATCTGGACTTCCAGAATCGAACCCAGCCATATCAGTAGTAAAAAAACTAGATGAAGCAACAAGTCTAGTGCTATTTGCTGCTATACTAAAAGTAACGCTTCCTATAGCTTTTCCCGCGCCTCCTATTGTAACATATCTTAAACCCACGAAAGATTCATCGATACCATCAAGAGCATTATTAGATACAGTTAAAGTAGTGTGGGGGCTTCCAGAAGTTGTTCCTAAAGTAATTATTTCTTTTTGGCCGGTATTAGTATCTTTATCTCTTAATGGGATTCCATTAAAAGTAACAGACTCGGCTGAATTTACAAGACCTTCAATAGGCCCCTCACTGAGAAGATCGTAAACAATACCATATTGTTTTTGACTTAACCCAGTACTATTATCAGTACGAACCGGAGCACCATAAAATTGCAAATAATCGGGTGCTTCTTCAAAACCATCATTAGTGGCTGCCATTAGCTAGTTCCTCTTTCTGCATCGCCTGACCTATCTCTAGGATTATTAGAAGCTCTTAAACCTGATGATATTATTTTATCAGTGCTGTAAGATTGATTGATTACTGCGCCTCCTATTAGCATTTCTCCATATAATAAGGGAACAGGAAAACCTTCTTTTATATGCTCAGAGTTTCCATCAAATAAATAGTTATCTGGAGTTTCTCTGTCAACTTCAGGCCCAGGCATTAATAATTGAGTAATACCCTGTAAAGCCAAGCTAGCAGCTAGTCCTAGGGTCGTAGATAATGCAATTGATGCAGCTGTGCTGGCACCAGCTTGAGTACCCGCTGTCCACAAAGTTTGTTCCAATCCTGGAATTGGAACAAAAAATACAACGATAATAATTACTATAGCTAATAATATTTTTGCAAAACCGCTTTTAGCTCCTGCGGGAACAGCGGTAATTATTATATCCTCATCATGAACGGAAAGCATTAACTCTTCTTCTCCAACATACTCGCCCCCTCTTTTTATTGCAAAATCTGTTCCATTCTCATTACAGTCTAGTAAGTATTGTCTGAACTCAGGTCTTTGGCACTGTATAAGTTTAAATATGTCTTTTAAATACTCAACATTCATTTCCCAGACTTCTCCAAACTTTTCTCCCATGTCTCCTAGTAGTATTACTCTTTGCATTCTTTGTGCCTCAATATTTTATACTTATTCTTGCCCCATAAAGAGCCGGTCAAGTTTTCTCTGCAAGAAAGTCTGTTTTCTGCATGATGTAATAATTTATCGTTTCCTAAATATACCCCACAATGATTTGGAACACTAGCACGAATATTAAATAAAAGACCATCATGTTTTTGTATACTGCCATCTGTTACTTCTTCAAAACCATAATGCTGAAAAAGATCGTCAAAATAATTTAATCCTTTTTCCCACCAATCGTCTTCATATAAAAGTCTACTTCTTTTTAAATAAATATTTAAAGTTTCATAGTAATCTATTACTAGCTGCCAACAATCTAATACTCCAAACTCATAAGTTCTTCCTATTAAAGGAATAGTTTCTCTATTTGGCTTTAAATGATGCATTTTTCCTTCTGGCCAACTAAATATATACGAGTCTACATTTAACGTATTACACATTTTTATATCTGCTTCACTAGGTTCTTCGCTTTCATCGGGATGGCTATGAACTATTGCAATTATATCTGATTTTAAACTAGCTCTTACATAATCCGAGCTATCCATTATAAAATGATCATCCTCTTCTGCAACATTTTTACAAGGAAACCATTGACTTTTTCCTTTTACTACTCCTATTACTCCGCAACCCTCTCTAGGGTATTCTTTTTTAAAATGATCTAATATTTCTTCTATGTGGGTATTTATCATCCGAATACCTTGGTTCCTGGAAAACCTCCGAAAGGTAGTTGGCCCTCTTTCTTTATAACACTAGGAACTTTATAATCTGGAGACGCTGTTCCTGAGTCACTAAACTGACATCTAAATCGTATAGCGCATCCATTTAAACTTTTTGAACACTGATCGCCTAACTCCCAGTAAGAGTTGTGATCTGGAGTTGCATTATGTGCATTTGCATCTTGCGTTCTTGCCATTACTTTCCACAATCTTACATGAGTATCTGGGTCAGGACTTACTGAACTTTCTCTATCGTAAGTTACATAAGCATTATGTTCAGAGTCTGTAAAAACACTATATGCAGTGCTAGCACTATAAACACTATATACTCTTACTCTTCTCCAGTTTGCATTTTGATCATTTGGGAATCCGGGATTATTAGTAGTTCTTCTTGCTTGCCAATATTGATAAATAACTCCTGTATCTACCAAAGCTCCAGTACTAGAAATTTTTTCAAAATCGGGGGAAGCAAAAGTAGTCCTATAAATTCTATCTTGTACTATAGCTCCTGAGAAGTAGTCGTTTTCTACAGAATCAATATGAACAACAGGCTCATCTTTTTTATTAAAATAAACTGTTCTTAGCACTCCACTACTATCGGATATTTTACCATACTCACTCCAAGTACACCCACCAATTCTATTTTCGGGAAGTTTATCATCACAAGCCCCTGTATAAATCCAAGAACAAGCATTACCAGTAATAACTCTTCTAGGAGTCATTATTCCTGTTAAATCATAGCCTGCAGCTAATTCAAACATTATAACTTCCGGAGTCTCGTCAACTATTCTATCTAAAAAATACATTTGAACCGGGTATTCTATTACTCTATCTGGAGAGTCTCCTGATTGTCCGTAAGTATATTTATATAAAGTTTTTCTCCTATAAAGTCTTTTTCCTAGTAAATCTTTATTAGTTAGCACAGTACCATCAGATAGTTGCAAAGTATCCCCAAAAGTACTAAGTACATTTGCAAACTGTATTACAGGTCTTTGAGAAGGCCCATCTGTTTGAACTTCAAAACCCTCTGCTGTTACAGGTACAGGAGTATAAGTATTAATTATAGAGTTATCTTCTCTATCTCTCATTTGAATAGAAGATAGGTCTTCTTCTACTCCACTAAAAAAATGAGCATACTCATTATCTTTTAGTTGAAGTTCCCATAAAGTAACTATAGGGGAATCTATTTCCTGTTTTTGAACATCTTGTACTATGTCGCTTTCTATATTCATGCTTCATATACTCTTCTTAATTGTGCTGTCAAAGTAGTTGCTCCAGTTTGTGTATGAGTTTTATTCCATTGAGAACAAATAACTTTTATATCTTTTTCACCTGTACCTTCATTTGAATCTGGTATAGTAAAAGTAAACTTAGTTATTCCTAAAGTCCCTACAAAAAAAGCTTCTAAGTCGTCTGTTTCAGTATTGGGACGATTTGAAAATGCTAAGTCATATACTTCCACCATTGAGTTTAAACCAAAAGTACTTCGTTGTTCGTATCCATCTCCAAACTCAGCTCTTAATATTCTTGGATTAGTTCTTTTAGTAAACCCTCTATCAGGAGCTACAGGAGCAGAAAATCCTGTTATATTTCCACCATTGTTTAATTTTAATCCAATTGCCACTATGCCGCTCCATAAGGACTTAAAATCCCGCCAGGTCGTTTTTGTCTTTGAAGTTCTTCTTGAACTGCCATTGCCACCATTTGACCCATTTTTTGCATTCTTTCTTGCTCTGACTGCCCGCCTTGAGTTTGAGAAGTTTTACTTCCATCTACAGCTATATTTACAGATACATTATTAACACTAGTACCTGATCCTACTGCTCCAGATACCTCTACTGGAATTGTTTTTCCGTCTGGAAGGGGAACTACGGCTTCTGTTCCATGTAAAGTTACAGGATAACCAGATTTAGGTCCACTTGCAATCCCTCCAGGAGAATAGCTAGCTCTCTTTTTACCGTTAGATACTACGCCTCCCATAGCCAAAGGAACTGCAGAAGCGGTTGTTTGCATCATTGCAGCTATCATTTGTTGAGCCGCAGCAAAAACCATATCAATACCTGCACCTACAAAATCTCCTGATGCCAATTTACTTTGTGCTGAGGCAAATTTACTGTCTGCTCCTGCTTTAAGAAAGTCTTTTGCAGCAGCTTTATTATCTTTTGAAGCATCTAGCATGGTACTTGCTGAAGCATCTCCTTTCTCCAAAACTTGATCTTGTTTTTTATCTTGTCTGTTTTGTTTGTTTCTACCTCCGCTACCTGTTTGACCTGAAATAAGTGCTCCAGCATCTCCTCCTGCAACTCCTCCTGTAGCTGCGTCAGTCACTTTAACGGATATAGGATCAGTATCCGTACCATCGGGAGCTCCTAATAGTGCTGCTTGAGACTTTACACCCCCTAACTTTGCTTCTGTAGTAAACGCAGGATCATTTGCTTGGAAAGCCCCAGGTGCATTATTAGCTTGATTTTGTTCATTTATAGCTTCCGCTTTTCGCTGACCTCTAGTTTTAACATTGAAAGCGTCTTCTCCTGCCTCTTGAACTGCTCCAATAGCTGTTTTTACTGTTTCAACTATTTTTACATGAAGGGGCCTTGCTAAGGTTCCGTCGGGTACTGCATTAGTTGCTGCTGTTGGAGCTGGTCCTGACTCTCCCTCTAATAGTAATTTGGCTCTATCAGTTTGCGCTAACCCTCCGGGAGCAAATGCAGCAGCAGCGTCGTCAAAAGCCTCTTTAATTTTTAGCCTAACTGCTTCTCCACCATCTTTGTAAGTTTGAAGAAGTTTCTTTCTTGCCTCTTCGGCTTTCTGCTCTTCGGTTTTTTGACCAAAAAGACCCATAATACTATCAGTAATATTTCGAGATAATTGTTTTGCCAAACCTTGAAGAGCACTTCTGCCTATTTTTAGTATTGCATCTTTTACGCTGCTCTCCTGTCCAGTTATTAAATCATAAATATTTGCTTCAAGACCCTGCTCTAACCCATTTTTTAAGGCTTGCCCCATTTGATAAGCTGCACCCTGTTGTTTTGTTAATAGGTCTAATTGTGCTTGTAATAAAGCTTGTTTTTCTCTATTTATGACTAAAGAATTCATATCTTCTTCAGATAATCCTTTGCCATTAGCAGCTATTGCCTGTAGAGTAAGGGCTTCCTGCTCTCTTGATTTTAAGATTTGGATTCCAAGAGCATCTCTTTCCTGTTCAACTTTTATGTTTTCTAATTGATTTTTTGTAAGTCCAGTTTGCGCTTCAACATTTGCTCTTTGACGTCGTAAGTCTACAGCTGCCATACCAGCCTCAAAATCTCTTTGAGCTCTGAGAATTTTTAATATTTCAGCTTGTCTTGCTAACTGTAGGGCCAACTCAATATTTTGTTTTTTGCTAAAATCTAAACTCTTTTTTAATTCTTCGCCTATCTTAGTAAGAGTCACTACACCGTCTTTATCAACGTTAAAAATTTGTGCATCAGGACCTTCAAGTCCTGATATAATAGTAGCAAACCGTCCCGCAGGTAAAAGAGTTCTAAACGCAGAATCTATTTCTTTTGGCAAAGATTTCAAAGACTGTTCTAACTCTTTTATCGAGTTTCCAAACTCTTCAAACTGTCGTTCTGCCTCTATGACTTCTTTTTTTACTACATCAAAATTAGATGTGGATGCATTTTTAAATTCTTCTAACGCTTTTTTATACCTTTGTCCTGTACTAGAACTTGAAGTAGGCAAGAGATTTAAAGCTTCTATTGTTTGATCTATTCTATCTTTAGTTACTTGTTCTATATCTTTCAAGCCAGTAGCCCAGTTAGTGTATACTCCTGCTATTGTAGAATTAAATTGCTGGGCCCAAGTTGTTCCAGTTAAAAAATCAAAAGCAGCCCCAAAAGGAGAAAACAGTTGTAAAGCTTCAGCTAACTTTGTACTTTGTTGTTCTGCTTCTTCTATTTTTTTCTGCAACTCATCAAACATAGCAGAAGATTCTGCAGCAGTTTGAGAGAGGTCAAACTCAGCAATAGCTTTTAAAGTACTAAGAGTTGCAGCAAAGTTTCCTTGCATATCTTCTCCCAGTATTCTTTGAACTTTAGCAAAATCTTTAAACTCTTCATTTAAACTGTCGGTTCTATCTACTAATCTTTGTACATCATCGCTTAAGTCTTTAAAGCCTAACGTTTCTTTAAAAAAGTTTTTTATAGAATCTGGAAGAAGTTCAAAACCAAGAAGCAATGCTCCCAATAAAGGAAAAATTCTACCAAATAATTTTGGAAGAAAACTAATTGCTGCTCCTATTCCTGTAGTAATGGCTCCTGCAACTTTTAAAGCCCCTGATTTAAAAGAAGTTACAAGACCTGTTACTGACAACTTGCTTTTTTGCATAGTAGAGGTAACAGTACTCCCTAAAGTAAGAGTAGCTGCTTGCATATCTCTAAAAGCAGCTATGTATTGTGTACGTAGCTTTTGAGTCATTCCTGCAAAAGCGCCAGTTCCTGCTTCTGCTGCTTTTATGTTAGATACTAAAGTTCTTAATGATACGTTGCTGCCTTTTGCTAAAGTTTGTGCTCCTCTAAATCCTGTTTTTTGTTGTTTTTCTAACTGTAGCAAATCCGAAGCTGCTTGTTTTTGCAAATCTCTAGCCGCTGTAGGATCTCCCTCCATAAATTTTATAGCAGCTAACTCTCCTTTGGTTTTCTTTGAAAAAGCTGTAACTCTTGCACTTAACTTATCGAGGCCCCCAGTAACCTTGGTAACCATTTCTTCAGCACCCGGCACTATAGCTTTGAAAGCACTCACTAACATAGGAGCTGCAATTAATAAAGCAGCAAAAGGATTGAAGGATGCTAACTTAGCTAAAGGAGTTAAAATAGTTGAAGCAGCATCTCTTATAGTATTAACTAAATCATCAAAAGCTTTTCCAAACTGATTAAAAGCATTTGCTGCTGGATCTGTAATCTCTAATATTCTTGAATACTTTTCTTCTGCTTGAGTAAGGACTTCGTTTGCTACAGCTTGTTGTCTTTCAAAAGTAGTTAAATCTTTTCCTAATTTTCCTATTTTTCTTCCATAGTTTTCTGCAGCATCTTCTAATCTAAGTATAATACCTAATTCATCTAATAATTCTGGTTCTGCTTTTGTTACACCACGTATTAAACGATTAAATGAATCAGTTAAATCTCTACCCAATACTAAAGAAGTATCTTTTGCTGCTTTTCCTAATGAAACTAATTGAGTTTGAGATAAACCTGCAGCAGTACCTATTGCTGCTGCTTGCGAAGCGTCTCTAAATTGAATTTGTGCGTCCGTGGCTGCAATTATATCATTAGTAAGAGTTCTCATTGCAATACCGGTAGATAAAGTTTGAGCTTCTTGACCAGCTTGTAAAGCAGATAAGTCTCCTGCTGATTTTAAGAAATTAAAAGCAGCACTTAAAGCAAAAACTTGAGCAGCAAAAGCAGCATAGGCGCCAACAAGTCCGCCCATGCCTTGAGACATTTTACTAAAGTTTTTGCTAGCGTTTGATGATGTTTGAGCAACTCCCTTTATATTTCTATCGGCAGTTCTAGACCCTTCTCCAACCTGACCTAAAGTAGCATTTAATTTCTTTGCGCTTTTTTCAGTAAGTTGAATAGTACCATTATCATCAACATTTACGGTTACTTTTACTTCATTTTTTGCCATTACGACCTTACGTTATGAGCATACTTTTTACCGCCCACCTTGCTCTTTCTTTCTTGAGCTTTTCTTTCTCTTTCCATTCTCTCATTTATATCTTTGGTATATATTCTTTGTATATCACTTACAAAATTACATACAACTGGTATATTTTCTATTTGATAAATATCTAAAAGACTTTTTATAGGTGCCCAGTCTTTTCCTTGGTATGTTCCAGATTGCCCTATCCATAAATCTGGTAGCAATCCATATATAAAAAATGCCGCTTGCACCTCATAAGGAAAATCCTCTAAGGTGGGCGGCATTCTATCTGGATCTGGTTCTTGTCCTAGTTCTTCACAAATTCTTAGATAAGTTTCAAAATCTACGTCGTTGGTTCTTTTGACGTTTGCCTCAATTTTTCTAAGGCATTCGGAGACTTGTTTCGAGTAAAATTTTCAAGGTCACTGACAGCCTCCGTGACCCACGTATCAAACGAATTTGAATTTCTCATCAATATTTCTGCCTCCTCTGGAGAGTAGGGCAGTTCTGAATTAGGATCTAGTCCATCTGTATCCACTAATAGAAGCTCTTCTAAATAAGACACTTTAAGACCTTTCCATCCTTTAATTACAGCAGCAGTATATTCTACAACAAATTTATCTTCGTCTAAAATTTCTTCTGGTTGATGAGTTCGTCGATTGAACTTTGTAGTAATTGTCTTTTTTCTAAGTTTTAATAATTCTTCTCTTGCTAAGTAGCAAAGATCGATTTCAAAACCTTCCATACCCGGAAAATCTACAGTAACGGTTTTACTTGGAGTCATAAGACTCTTTAAAGAAATATCGCTCATTATTATGTTATCCCTGTTGAAAGAAATATCGGGGGATATACTCCCCCGACTTCCTATAAATTATACTTAATTCTCAACTCGATGTCAAGAATTATTTTTCCCTATCCTACTCGGCATGATAGATAATAGTCGCTTCGTCCGTATTATCGATATCACCATCAGAAGGCTGACCATGGAATCCTATATCCAAGGTAAGCAAGTCTTCCAAGTTAATTGAAGGAATTTCTAAGTGAGCCGTGGGCAGACTAAACTGTACACCGGGCTTATTACCATTTCCTCCAACATGAATATCCAAGTCGAATACGTTTCTGGTGTCGTCAGTATCTGCAACCAAATCTGCAAATAGCTCACCACTCTTACTGTCACTTTGGTTGTTATCCAAATAACAAGTAATATTACCAGAAACCGATCTTGCACCTGTTACGTTTGCAAGTGGGTTATTTACAATACCTAGTTCTTCTGGAGTAAGGTATGTAATATTATTTTCAAATGTTATACTTCCGCCTGTGGCTACAACATTATAAGTATCTTCAGGGCTAACATCATTTCTTACGAGTGTGATATCGGTCAATCTGTTTCTTATAAAGTTTGAAGTACCTGTGATAGCTTCTGTATAGTTTGCTGTAATGCTGTCCGCAGGAGAGTTAGCTAATGAGTAATCCTCCAAGGTTCTAGCAAAACCACTCCATTGAA
>VTLG01013274.1_pt1 | contig 19296 bp, 10 predicted proteins | sample 4694571 | NCBI WGS metagenome assembly VTLG01 (sample SAMN12604809, study PRJNA352737) | marine metagenome | biome: ENVO:00000447; feature: ENVO:00000209|ENVO:00000569|ENVO:01000036; material: ENVO:00002151; isolation source: viral sequences binned using virsorter ...
AGATAAAGTAATCTTAAATCTATCAGCACCAGGAGCAGTATAGTTGGAATATCCTGCAGCATTATCGTATAGTGTATTGTCATCGACTGCAGTTACTAGTTCTTCTTTTATGTTAAATCCAACTCTATAAGTTGGCTTATTACCATATTGATCAAGTATTATAGTCTCTGGATTTACTTCAACAAATGTACCACGAACAAACCAAACACCTTTAGTAACAGTGAATGAAGATCCTATAGCATTAGCATTTGAACCAATAGTGGTAGCAAAGTCAGAACCAGCTGAAATTGTTGTTGTAGCGTAAGTAAAATCAGTTAGAGTAGTAAGATTCTCACCATCTAAAAATGTATCTCTACCAAAATCATCAGATCCTTTGTTATACTTGATATAAAGAGTTGTATGATTAGTAGTAGATTTTGTAGAAGAAAGAATATTTACAACCTGAGCAGTTACACCAGAATCCTTACCTTGAATCACTAGACCTACAAGCTTGTCATAGTACAACTCCACAGGAACACCAAAAAATGTGGACTCTACTTTGACGCAAGAGTACATAATATCTTTTTTGAACACACCAGGGATAACTACAGATCCCTCTTTGAACATGTGTTTACCAAACTTCTCTATCTGTCCTTGAAGGATAGATTGAAGTGTAGTTAGTTCCCGTGCTTGTACAGGTGTGCCAGGCTTGAACAGTACTTTACTAAAGTTCTTCGACGATTCAAAATCATCAAAATATGGACTGACATTTAAATTGGTGTTCTGTGGCATCAGATTAGAACTCTAGGATGATTTTGATATCTTCTCGTTGGTTTGTTGCTCTAGTCACTTCAGGTCTCTGGTCAACGTAGATGATGTTACCAGAATACTTTTTGATCTCTGGATCAGCAACACCACTGTTGTAAGTTTGACCGAAGTAATATGTTCTAGAATTAACTGTAGTAGAGACTCCAGTAAAACCTTCGTCAATTGCTAATGTCTCAGTTCCAGTAGTAGTTGTTACAATAAGATTGTTACTACCACCAGTTCCAGGGTTCGCTTGAAACCTATTTAGTTGGTATCCATAGGTAGGTTTACTACCTGCAGCGTTGTTTGTAGCAAGACTTCTGTCCTGCCAATACTGTAAAATTCTAGTAGTTGGATCATATCCAACAATCTTACCTACAGCAGTTGAACCAACACCAACGGTCTGTGTAACAAGACCATCAGCTTCTACTAACAAACTAGTAGTTGCAGATCCAACCAAACGTAAACCATAAGTTCCAGCAGCAGATGAGGCAGTTAGTAAGTTAGTACTACCATGTGCCTGTGGATTTTGAATAATACCTAGACGTGCAAACTGGTTTCCTGTTGGAAAATCTGGGTTTGTTACGTCACTATTTTCTATTCTCGAATATACAAGAACCTTATTAGCACCAAGTTCCCTGTATATGTCAGCACCATGTCCACCTGGAGGAGGAACAATAACTGAGAATGAAGCACCAGCACCTGTTACAACAGAGTCTAAATCCAGCGTAGCAAACGAATAACCCGATCCACCATTCGTTACCTGTACTGCAGAAGGTTTACCGTTGATGAATGTGACAGATGCCAGACCGTCTTGTCCATCTCCTCTAATAGGTACACCGTTCTTAGTTCCGTTGAATTGATATGATGCATTCGTTACATCTTCAATTACAATAGATTCAATCTTACCATCCACTGCAGCATTCCGTACATCTGCTACATCAGTATTGGTTCCCCAATCAGCAGGTACAGGTAGATAATCCGCACTATCAAACTTGATAATATCACTTGGTTTGATAGTATACAAATACTTCCAAACATAACCATCACTTTCTAACCTAGGTTGTAGGTCAGTATGTACAGGTTCTTCTAGTGATATAACACCTCCACCACTATTAGATGGTGACGCTCCATTATAGATGCACTCATAGACTCTAAAGTCTGAGTTCATTATAAAGAAATTTGCGTTATACAGAGTAGTAGAACTAGTCTGTGGACTTAGTTTATTGATACTGTAATCCTGACGATACATTTCATATATCGTTCCACTTTTCCAAGTGACCTTTGGGACTACTCGTAGTACATCAGTAGATGTAATTTTTTTGGCAGATATTAGAGTATCGTAAACGTTATCATGTTCGTCGAAATTATCAATGGGGGATGGAGTGTTTGTATTCCAATCCGATGCAACTTCAGTTGCATTCGGAAGCCCAATGAAGACATAATAACTATTATCACTGGTCGAAATTCCGCTTACGAAATTCGTCGCATTCAATACTCTGATCTGGTCGGTGATGACGGCTGGCATTATTTTTGCAAACTATTATAGTTCGTAATGTTTATTTATGTGTAATCTAGAGATAGTTTAGTTGTTCTCTGAATTTCAGGCGCAGTTGATAGACCAGTTAGTCCGTTCAATGTATTAGCAGTGTATGCTAAACCAACAGCACCTGTTGTAAACTTTGCCCAACTATATGATCCATAGTAATTAGAAACACCAGAACTAAGTCCAGTGAAATTCAATCCATGACCTGACACAATTTCAGTATGAACTCTCATAGTTTGTCCAGATCCTACTCTAGTCAAATGACTACATTGGAATACACCATCAAGGAATTGTGTTGCAATTCCAACTGTAGAAGCACCATTGCTAGAACGTGCTGTTACACCAGCACCAACATTTGATCTACTAACAACGAAGTAATCACCAGTACCTATTCCAGTATTAGTAAGTCCACCGTATGCAGTTTCTCTTATTTCAGAATTTGCAGGTATATGCAATTCAAATACAATACCTTGGTTAGTAGAACCAACTCCAACAATAGTACCATGATCACCCAATAGAGTAACACCTGCTATCTCTTTGAATGGATTAGTAAATGTTGTAGTTCCAAATCCACTATTATTCTTATCAGAATCTACTATCCGTATACCAAAACTTCCAGTATTTGGCTCTTCAGTCATTCTGAAATTTATTAGTCCCGTTTCACCATATACTTTTGTATCGCCCACCGCCACATCAGCAATAATACGTGTAGTTGGGTATACTTGTCCAGCGTAAAGTCCTCTGGCTTTTGATACTTTGATTCCATCGATCCATTTGTCATGCTTTTGTTTACTCCAAGTCACAGGTCTCATTGGAGTCTTACCTGAGTAAATTCCCTGACCTTTATAGATTGTTGTCTGTAAAGTATCCCTAGAAACTGGTTCTCTAATTGTTCTTTCGTCTTGTCCTAATATAGATCTTTGAGATGGTGGACTATCAATAGTAATCCTATCACCCTTCTTGATAGATTCTACTGCATACGTTGTAGTAACGTCAGCATCAGTACCTCTATAGAATAGAACCTGTAATGTAGAGTTTGCAGCAGGTGGTTCAGTAAACTTGACCTGTGTTCCACCGTCAAAATTATATGCAACTCCTGGTTTCTGTAGAACATCGTTAATAAAAATCAATAAAATATCATCTAAACTTATTGGACTACCAACTGTCTTCTCAATACTAACTGCACTATTATTTTCAGTAAGAGTAAATTGAGTTCTAGTACCATTGAATAAATGTGACCAATCATCTAATATTTGGAACTTACCAAGAGTCCATGCAGCAAACTTATCATCTGAAGTAGAGGTTATCTCAAACTCAGCAGGTGTAAATCCAGTGCCAGCATCGGCAACTGTTGGTATACCAACAATCCTAATTTTCTCACCAACAGTATATCCATAACCAGTATTTGTTAGAACAGGAGCAGATATACTATTACCAGTAGAAACATTTACTGTTACAGATGCACCTATACCAGTTCCAGAACTGACTAACTTCAAGTCATCATATCCATAAGGACTATCCACTTCTAGAAGTGGCACATCAGTCCAAGTATATCCAACACCAGGTGTACCCATCCATACCTTGCTTATATTACCATTGAGAACTGAAAATGTTCCTGCAGCACCTGTAGTAGGACTACCACCTCTTATTGTTACTTTGAATACTGTGCCATCATCTCTATAACCACTACCTGTAAATCCTATAGCAGCAGTGATAGTTCCAAACCCAGATACTACAGCAGTACCAAATCCTGTCTGTAATCTTTGATAACCCCAACCTTGAGTATTACCAATACTTGCAATAATACCTCGTCTTGGTAATCTATTTGCATTTACATCTGATGTACTATATGTCTCAGTCTGACCCTCAATATCATTACCAGTAAAAGCAATAGATGTTATGCCAGTGACAGATCCACCAATAAATTTATAATCAGTTTCTGGTTTCTGGAATTGATTGTTAAGTAGGATCACACCATAATCAGTAGTAATACCAGTTATATCTGCACCACCACTCTTCATCGTATATGTCTTTGCTATACCAGTAAAGTCATCAGATATATCATCGACAATCATATTACCACTATAATCTGATCTTATAAACGCTCTACCTTGGAAAGAACTACCTTCTACAACATCTGCAACTAGTAGATTATGTGTACCTATACCAGCACTAGTCAATGTCACAGCAGTGCCAACTAATGCTAATCCTTTAGTGTCAGCAAAAGAGAAGTTATTATTTGCATTCTTGATAATATAATAATCATCATTACCAACCAAAGGTGCTGGTGGGTTTATAGATCTAAGTTTTACTTGAGTACCAGTATCAAAGACTTCTGTCAGAGCAGTAAATGAATTATTAGCAACGTCAATAGCAACAGAAGAGAAACCAACTTTCTGTCTAGTACCACCAAAAGGAACATCCTTGAAATGAATTCTATCTTCTACAATATTATAATCACCTTGAAGTAATTTTACTGGTGCATTACGAACATGAAAATCTTCAAATGTTCCCAGAAATGCTCTATCTAATAAGATATTATTTGCCATCGTACCAAACCCAATCGTCTGGATTCGCATAATCTCATCATCAATCTTTACTAGATCATACTGTTTAAATCCTCTAATATCAGCGAATCGAACTTCTCGATTCAACATGGTATTCTCAGTTGTTGTAGCAGTACCAGCCTTTACTACCAAAGGTTGCTGTAAAACATTATCAACTGATATCATACACTTAGAGTTCTGCTTGAAGCAATTGAATCTATGTGTAGATCCTACACCTACAGTTGTTATACCAATAACATCACCTGAAAGTGCTAGGGATTTAGATGCAGCAAGTTTGAATCTATTCTCATCTACCTTTATAGCATAAACTGTTGATGGTACTGTAGTTGCAGCACCTATACCACTACTAGTATGATCTATACCTATAGCACTATTACCTGCAGCATTATATTCTAACTTCTCTCCAGTCACTAAGAAATGGTTCTTGATAACAAATGTATTAGAACCTAATAAGATGGTAGCAGGATCTGATCCATCAAACTCATGCGAAAAGATAGAATCTTGTTTATGAGTTAAATTGAAGGATTTCTGAAAGCTCTGGCTTTCAGTGTTGAACTGTTTATTTACCGATCCTAACTGAAATGACATGGTTGTATTTAGAGTGTGTAGGTAACGTCTGCGGGAACTTGGTCAGGTTTATCAATTCTCATTTCCATGACCCTAACAATATATGCTTTGTTTGCTCGTGGTAAGAATCTCAATTGAGTTTCACCACTAGCAAGATATACATCAACAGCACCTATATCCCTTCTCTCCTCACCTGCGTGAGTTGACAAGTTATTATATTTGTTATAAGTTGCATTATCAGAATAGGTGTTAGATGATACTAAGAAGGCAGAATACTTACCATCAGTAGTATTATGAACCTCAACATGGTACTTACATGTCGTATAGTTAGAATAAGACTTCTGAGAAATAATAGTATGTGTGGGAGTAGAAGCAGAAGCAATTGTGGTATAAGTTGAAGATAACGCAGTGTCACCGACTTCATATCCTCCTGTAATTCCTGTTCCACTGACAGTCTGAGCAACACCAACATTACGCATAAGAGTAGAGATTGTAACTGCAACTCCCACTGGAGGTGTATGTCTCAGTTTCAGATTATTACTTACCATATTCATATTGAATGTACCACAACTGGTATCAGAATCCATAAGACCATAGTTAGTGTATAGAACACTACCAGATCCACTGGCTAGCCAAGTAAACTCATCAATTTCTCGTTCTTGTCCAGGTGCTCTTGCTGATACTAGAATAGTTCCAGACTTATACTTGGTAGCATCAATCTGATATAAATCCTGATTTACAAGTGATCCATACACAACTAATTGTGTAGTCTTACCAGTCATCTCAACCAATCCAAATGATGTTGTTGCTACACCAACTGCATTAGTAACAATCTCCTTATGGAAAGTTATATCATAACTGTAAGCAGAATTATTTGGAACAAATAATACACTGGCAAGAGGACCAGCTGTAGTTACCTCAAATTCTCCTAAATCTGAAGCATCACTCAATTCCGAATAAGTGTTCAGATAAGCATTAGTTCCATCATGGAATACAACAAATTCTGAATACTGAGTAGCATTGAAACTGATACCAGCAGATACATCAAGAACTACCTGTGCATAATACTTGACAGCATTGATACCATCACCACCAGGACCACCTGTTAGCATATCAAACGTATCTAACTCAACAGATCTAACAAGATTAGGATCAGTATAGAACTGAGGACTTAGATCATCAATATCTAGAACTCTGTTAGTATTACATATTATTGCATCACCAAATCTTCCTGAACTGAATGTAACTTCATCAGAAATTGTTTGTGCCTGATTAGTATTCTCTGTTACTAAGTCATATTGATGCTTATCATAAAGTGAAGCATCAGCATCAATCAATACAACACCACCAGCACCAGATGATATACCAATAGGAGGTGGAGAAGTATCTCCGTATCTTGTAACACCTATTCCTAAAGGTACGGAATTGATTAGCAGATCAGAATGTTTCTTGAATCCAGCAATGTGTGCCAGTGAATCAACTGGTTCACTCCATGATGCTATTCCAACAAAACTCTTCAGTGAATATGCAAAGTTCTGATAGTAATCATTATTCTGTATTCTCTGGTAGAAATCACTAAGTTTACCAGTATCTTTCTCCCATCCAAATGGTTTTTCTGTTGAAGTATCTAAAGAAAAATATCCACTATATTCTATAGATGATTCTATAGTACCACCAGCACTAGAGAATTTACCTTTGATAGTGTCACCAGTACTAAATCCAGCAAGAGTATTGACACGCAATACATTCTTAGTTTTGCCTTCACCCTGCACAACAGTTGCTTGAGCACCACTAGAACCTAAAATTGGTTCTCCATTCAGGAACTCACTCTCAACCAAATTGAGTTTGAACTTAGCAAGATCCTTGTCATTACTTACAGTTCCATACTTCTGATAGTCATGTGTACCAGGATTCTTAGTTACATCATAAGTAATAGTTGCTCCATTAGCATTACCAATAGCAGTAGTTACTCCTGTTAGAGTAAAGAACTCATATCCATGATCTGCAGAGTTATATCCAAATCCTGTACTAACACCTGTATTTTCAACAAATACCTTATCCCCAATAGCGAATGGAATATTGTTTGCGGTAGTAAATCCTGTAGTAGGAGTCTGAAGCCTAAGAGTTACAGTAGGAGCAGAGTATGTGCAACTTACAATACCAACACCATTTGTATTATCAATTGGTATTAGATTATTATCACCACTACTCAAACTACCACCCTTAGTGATAACCTTCATAGCACTGATTGAACCACCAGTCAAGGTAGCATCAAACTTAGCATCCTGATTGACAGTATCAGTTTTACTGTTATAGATGACAAAATTAGGTGCAGTTAGATAATTCTTACCCGTAGAAGTAATAGCAACACTATCAACAGAGAAGTTATCCTTCAAGAATAGTGCTTGTGGAACTTCTGCTTGTGGTTGTAATGTATTGTCTGATGGATAATCATATCCAAAGTCAACCATCTGAACTTTATCAATAGCACCAATATCACTACCATATGCTTTCAGTCCTGCACCAGATCCAGTAGTAGAAGCAACTGAAACTTCTGGTATATCAAGATAATCATAACCACCACCTGTCAATACAATCTTACCTACAGAACCCTTGATTGTTGGTGAACTGGTTGTATAGGTAATCTGCGAAGCACTACTATATCCAACCGTTTCAGGAATTTGAGAAATATTGAATCTAAACGTATTTGATGACGTAGTAGTAATACTATGTCTACCATTGAACTTACTACTCTCAACAACAATCTTAGAGTAATCTCTTACATCAGTATTGACTTCAATTTCTTTAGTATTCTGTAAAGGTAAGAACCTATAGTACAAGACCTCAGGAACTTCCTCAGTAAATTTGACAGTAGTCTTAGAATTTGCGTTTCCAGGGATACCAGTCTTCTGTATCTCAATAGCAGAAACACCAGACCCTACATATGACTTATTGTAGGATGGATCTAAGAAGAACTCTAACTTAGTATTCTTCAGAGAAACATCAGCAGTATCAATCTCTAAAGTGTCACCTCTAGTCTGTTTGAATGGTGGGTTCTGAGTCCAAAGACTTGAATTACTTGATGGTTTACCAAGACTTACCATCCTAGTACCAGGATCATACTTAGCCTCAACAGAACTAGTACCTGCTGAAACTACAGTAAAGTCTATCTGATCATTTGCTTCAAAGGTATGATTTTCTGAAGTAGTAGCAGTAACTTCTACAATTCTTACTTGTGATGTAATCTCACCACGTTGAGATTTGAATGAATGCGTATTACCAATACTAACACCACCCGCAAGCATTACCCGTTGCAGATCAGAACCAATACCAGACTGAGTAGTTACAATACCAACTAACTCATTACTAATAACTTGAACATATAATTCTGGTGGCAATGGTCTAATAAAGTTAGCATTTACTCTCTTCATCGCATCAGTTTGATACGACATAGAAGATCCTGCACCAGGACTATACAGTACTTTCTCACCATGCTTGAATGAATGTCCTGGGAGATATACTGTTCTTGTTGGTATAAACTTATCCTTATACTGTGCAGCAGGCCAAGCAGTTGTTTGATTACCACCTTGCTTCATTACTGATACAGTAGTTCCAATACCAACACCAAATGTCATTCCATATCCAACATAACTCTCAGCATCAAAGTAGAACTGAGTGTCTTCGGGAGTGCTTAGGTTTATCGGACCTTCTAACTGATATGTAAATTCTGTTTGGAATTTCTCAATCTTTGTTCCAGCAGTATGGAAACCAGCAATAGTTCCATTCTGTCCTCTGAACATTTCCAATCTATTATTGGGAACATCAAAGTTTATTATCCTCAACTCCTCATCATCAATCTTGACATAATCATTGATTCTGAACTTATAGATTCCACTAGTCATCCAGTCAGTAATCTGAACACTGGTTGTCAAACCAGACAACGCAGCAGTAGTCATTGTCTGACCTAAACCAGTACTTACCTTCTTAACTTCTATTCCAGTTTGTGCTTTGAGTGCATTATGTGTTGTGGTAGATATACCAAGAATTTCTACAGTTGCTTTATCAGGAAGATTATGTGGGAATGTAGCAATACCAGTTACTGTCTGGCCACTTACTAAAAGCGTTACATCATTTACTGTAGTAATAGTAGATGTAAAGGTTGTAATACCTGGTCCTTCAACCTCACTAACTTTACCTAAAGCACCACTACCAGAAGTTCCCTTATTATCAAATACTAACTTATCTCCAACATTGTAATTAGTACCAGCTACATTGATTGCAATATTTTCTATCTCACCAGATCTAACAGTACTAATCTTAGAATTGAGAATAGTATTCTTATTAGAGTTGGTTACAAATTCATACTCTGGAATATTATATGGTTTGGTATTTCTTACCAAATCTAACTTGATAGGATCTAAATCTTGATCAGAATCAAATCCAGTATTGAAATCTTCTGGCTTAGAATAAAAACTATCGCCAATAATATATGGGAATACTGGTGGTCTAACTCCGTTAAATGGAGATGTTGGGTTGTTTACAATACTACTTTCTGTAGTAGTATAGTATGCGTATGTTCCATTAGGGAATTCAGGTGTCGCAGCAAACCTACCATTATGCTCATCTAGGTCACCAACACCATCAACATACACATAATCTTCGCAGAAGAATCCAGCAGGATACTTAGTAATGCTAGGACCATCTATTCTCTGACTGGTTATCTTGATATAACCAGACTCCATATACTTGAGTTGTCCGTCTACAACACCATATGGACCGTATATTGGATGACCATCATACGCCCAACCAATAATAGGTGAGTGATCTTGACCACTATCACCCAAGAAGTTTCTTAGGTTTCTTGGAACATAGTAATTGATATATGGGTTACCAAGATCTGCATCCTTTACGTTACCGTAGAATCCATCATCATCCTTTACATCACCATACCTAGCATATCTGTCAACTTGGTTTACTGTCCATTTCTTTAGATTAGTAGAGAATATAGCGTCAGCACCAGGTGTTCTTGCGGTAACTGTAGTCTTAGGTTGAGAATAACCAGCACCCTTATCAATCATGGATATGCTAGTAATCTTTCCATTCGATACAATTGCCTTTGCTTTAGCACCAACACCATCACCAGTAATAGTAAGTTCAGGTGTACTCCAGAACTCAGATCCACCACCAGTACTACCACCTAAGATAAGTATCTGATCAATTTGTCCATTGACGATGAATGGTTGTAAAAATACATCCTTACCTACTACTGCCTCTATAAATGGTTTATTATTATCATTGATTACAGTAGAACCAAACTCACTACCTTTCTCTTTTACATGTACTGCAGTAATAGTACCTCTTATAATTGGTGTAGCAGTAGCATTACTAGTAGTAATACCTTGTCTACCATCTATCTCAATTGATATAGGAGGATCTTGGAAAATATGAATACCAAGTCCAGGATTGGTAAACTCAACAAATGTCGTAGCACCTACTGATGTTTGAATCCTAAATTCATCGTCAGTAAGTTTCTTGATATAGTACTCATTACCACTTGTTAGTCCACCAATAGCACTATTAGGGTTACCAGCCTGAGAAGATGCTGAATACTTTATAACTTCATCAGTCTCAAATCCATGATTCTTGATGGTAATTCTATTAGTGAAAGTATTGATACCCACAACATCTGTAGTAACTTCTCTATTCTTGAAGTAACCAGGATTTTCTATTTCAATAGTATCAACCTTATTTCTTCTGTCTGTTGTTCTGAATTTCTGTAACCCACCACCATTGAGTGATAAGTCTATAGTACCAATACCAGCTAACGCTTTTGTCTTAGATTCTGAGATGTGAATCTGGAAATCATCTAGTTTTACGACATAGTATGGTGCGGTATCTACCAAATTACCTGGTGTTATGCCAATACCAATAGCAGTACTACTATTTGAATGGTATATAATTTCCTCACCATCCTTCAAACCATGAGGTTCTGGGAATATAAACCTGTCAGTTGCAGTATTAACTACACCACCTGTAGACGTTGAATCAAATTCAATCGTGTGTTGAACGAATTTCATCTTCGCTCTCAGACGAGCAGTTGTATTATTACCACCAATAATTCTTACAGTAGGCTCTGCATCGTAATCTACACCCTCAGTATCAACAAAAACTTCTTTCAAAGTACCTTCAGATTGCGCTATAACTGATGCACCTACTCCAGTATGACCAGCTTGTGTAACAGCAATGCGTGGTGGATTTACAACATCATAATCCGAACCAACGTTAAGAACGTCAACACTTTCTATAGGACCATAGTAAATTATGTCTGATGATTTATACGAATGTGCTTCAACACCATTTACAAATAAACCAATACCACCCTGAACAGTTTTGATCTTCTCAGGAGAAAATTCTGGACTATTGAACTTCTTCAATAGTTTCTGTGGACCTAACGATGTCCCAGAGACCTCGAAGGGGGTCAGGAAGTGGGTAGAAACACCTGCTAAGTCATTTCCTATGAATGCAGTAATGAATTGTCCTCTACGGACGTTCTCAGCAGTATATGAAAGTTTGATTACATTGTCATCAATTTTCTTGACATAGTATGGCTGATCTGTATTGAAATTTGTTAGTGTTCCTATCCCTGTTGATGGAGAATAAACAACTAGATCACCATCATGGTAATTGTGATCGGTAATTTCTATCTCTACAGTAGTCGTACTTAACCCAATATTGTCGAAAGAACGGATCCTTTTTTGCGGATCTATAGTCCAATGTGGGAAACTATTAGACGCAACATACAAAGTATGATCCTTAGAATACGTATTCTGAACATCAGCAGTGTATCCATCTGCGGAAAGTTTCAACTTTCTGCGAATCTTATATGATGGACTTGCACCTATAGTAGGACAGTTTACAGTAATTCTCTTAGGAAGTGCATCCCAAACAAAAGTCAATGTACCATCTAGTACATTTCCATCAACATCAATAACTTCAAGTTCATCACCAACGTATAACTCATGATTCGCATCTAAGTCAAAGTTATAGTTATTTGGTGATACTAGAGTATAACCATTGACATTATATGTTGAAGCTGTGTTATAGATCCATGAAGTCCATTTCAGTTCATCCTTTGGCTTACCTAAAGTCTTGACATTTATAACACTACCCTTCTGTTGGTTTATTGCTTCACCTACAAACTTATTCAGTACACCTAAAACACGGAATGTAACCTTCTTACTTAGATCACCATCCTCGTATGAGTATGCAGGTAATCCAGATCTAACAGTAGAACCAATACCACAAGCAACAGTTTGAGGGGTCAATCCTGTAAATTGAGTATAATTCTTTCCAGAATATTCAACAGTTATATCTTCATAACTGAAAGATCCTGTAGAACCAAAACCAACAGTAGAATCTACGTTGAGTATTGTCGCACCAACAGGAGCAGTTTTAGTTATAAAGCTCTTACCTGCTTGTTGGAACTTACCAATAGTAGTTCCTCTGGATATAGAAATCTTATAATATGACTTATCACCAATAACAGCACGTTCTACATTGTAGATAGAACCACTAGTCTGAAGGGGAATAGTATCCTGAATCAAACTTTGTCCAGTAATCTCAAGAGGATCACCATCAATCAGTTCACATATTAGAACATCATTGACAATATAATCTGCATCAGATGGTCTAACAAGGAATTTAGACGGTTGGATCATCTCAACTGGAGATCCATATAATGCACCAAATAGTATCTTGAACGCTTCCTCTGTACCCTTAGACTTATAGAAATCCTTTGCCTGTCTAATAAAATTGGTTTGATCTAAATCTTCATCTAAATTTCTTTCAGCGAATCCAGGTAATACCTGTCTCTTGAGTTTCCTTCTAAACTCCTTTAGAAAAACATTAGATAGATTGGTAACTCTGGAATCCACAGCATGAGTACCAATACCACTATTAGTAAAAGTAAGATATTCTGGAGCATTCGTTTTTGCATTATTCTCAATCCCACTAAACCCACGAACACATCCTGTAAAGGAATTAGTAGTTATACCAGTATAAGTAACAATCTCATCATTGATCTTTAGCAGACCCCATTGATTAGGCCAACCTATTGTAGAATCAACGTCTATAGTAGAAGATCTTTTATTGACGTAAGATGATATAGAAGTAAATCCTGTTAGATTCTCATTGTTTAGAAAGTTTAGTCCTTTATATTCTACTAAATTATCAGCTATATCAACAGCACCTCCCTGATGATCCTGGGAGATGTAATACTGTTTTAGAAACTCACCAAAGAGAGGGTTCTCGTTATCAATGGCATCAGGGACTTGGCTCTGAATAACCTCATTGATTTTTACCTTGGTAAAAGATGTTTGTATCATTATCGGGTCTTCTTACCGTTTTGGTAGCTGGATTGTGGGTTGTACCTAGTACCAGATGTATTAGCACCTGATGATATAGAGTCTTCTCTCATATAGAAGTTACTCTTAGAAACGTCAAACTGCAGATAAAGTTCTTTACGTGCTAGGACATCATTAGATAATGGAATCGCTTGTACTTCAATAATATTGTTTGGTTGAACAGTAGAAGTAATGTTCACAGTATCTATAATGACTTCTCCCTTCTTATAATCAACACTACCAAAGGAGTCTGAGAGAATACTAATCTCTGTATCTGAAGTAATCTTGAATAAGAATAGGTTACCTTTATCAGTTCCTGCAATATGCTTATCTGAGAAGTAAACAGTACCATCTATACCAGATACAGTGAATCCAGTAGATTTGATATTGTAATTATTATCCTCATGATAGAACTCGTTGTCAAAACATAACTCGTACTGAGCCCATTCATCAATTGCTGCTGCAAGATCTCGTCTAATACGTACAGTAGTAATGTTAGATGTTATAGAAGTATCTACAGTATCGATCATTGCTTGGATCTTACTGTACTTGAATCTACCACCAAACTTGTTTAGTTCTATACCAGTCGCATAATCAGTAAGAGAACTGACTACATTACTCTTTAGATTCTCAGTATCACCTATAAAGTTTGCGTTATAGTAGATATAACTGTCAATTTCAACATATAAGAACTTCAAATCTATCAATTCGGGGACAATTCCCGCTACAGAATAGTTCTTTAGTGATCCTAAAATCTGTTTTTTGGTAAATTCTGATAAGAATGAACCATTTTTAGGTTTTGCAGCGATATAAACCCTACCATATTTCGGTGGATCTAGTTCTTCACCACCAAATGAGCTTATAGATTCAATATTTGGGTATACTGAAGGTATAATTGCCTCATAATCAGACGCTGTTACTGCTCTATACTGAGCAGAATACATTCTAGGAGCATAATAACGAACACTTCTAATGTCTTCTATGTCATCACCGTTCTCAGCCTTGCCATGTGGTGTGAGAAATCCATTATAACTGTTTAGAGTTACTCCATCTTGGTCAGTGATAGTACCACCAAAGGCAAGTGCTGATACACCATTACCATTTTTACCCTCAGTCTTGATATAAGTAACATCTACAATGTTACCATTGGTTAGTTTATTACCAAAGATACCATCACCAAACAACACTTCATACTTCTCATCTGTTGTTTCCTGCAAAAGGAAAATATTTGATGTTGAGGTAATACCAATTATATTATCTACTTGCTTATATTCTGTCTTTGTTGTACTTGCATTATTCTCTCTAATGTTTACTCTAATAGTAGATGTATCAACACTAGCATTAGGAATAATAAATCTTTGATTAGGTTGGGACTCGTCTATAGTAAAGGTAGTCTGTAAAAACTGACCTTGGTGTATATCAAATGTACCATTGGAAGCACCATTACTTGCACTGGCAGTAATCTCCTCAGGAATAGAGAAGAGATAATTGACATTTGATACTGAACCATTACCAATAAGACCAGGTTGAAAGTTTATTTGAGTAGTTGCACTACTAAGTCCAACGATGTTGAATGTGCATTTACAACTTGCTGCTCTTTTTGATCTAGGGACATATCCAATATTACGTGCAAGAGATACAACATTCTCTCTCAAAGTAGCAGAATCAATGAATGTTTCATTGACTACCATATTAGTATTATACGCTGTAAGATATGAATTATACGCTAACAGATTAACAATAACAGATAAGTTGGAACCCTCAAAATCCATATCAGAGAAATTTGAGTTCTCTCTGAGATAGTCCTTGATTGAGGTTTTTATGTCCTCAAAATTCAGGTTTGTAAACTGTTGAAGTGCCATTATAACCTAGTTGGTTCGAGGATGAAATTGATTGACTGAGAAGGAGCATCTAAACCCACAATATCATATTCTATAGTTACATCAAGATAATTCTGATCTGGTTCCGATTGAACAGTGACATCAGTCAACTGTACTCTTGGCTCATAATTTCGTAGTGTTAGCTCAATTTGCGTTTTTAAAGGAACAACATAATCATCATTAGCCAATTCAAAAAGAGATTCGGTAATTTTAGTGCCTACTAAAGAATCAAACATGACTTCGCCAAAGTTTATCCTCACTAAATTTTGCACAGAACGTTTTATCGCATCCTCATTTTTCAATGCTAGGATATCATTATTGACAGGATGTCGTTTGAAAGACAAGGAAACGTCTTTAAATCCCTGTGAGAACCTCTGTACTGGCACTAGGTATTACGTACTCCGTATATTTAGTTCTATTTAGAGACAAAAAAAGACCTCCTCTTATGAGAAGGTCTTTTAAGGATGCTCCGTCGCCTGAGGGTTCAGTCGGAATCCGTGTAATCGTAGCCGAGGTATTTGACTTCTACTTCGTCAGGATGAGGAAATCCAGAGTTGTAAAACTCATCGGCCAATTCTTGAGTTACCTCAAGCATTTCATCTTCAGAAACTGAAGATCGAATTTTTTCCCCACTAACGTATATATCATACAAATCCATACGTCGTAATCAAACTTTACAGGTATCTATATAATTCTCGTTTTCTCATGACCTACACGACACTGAGGATCACACCATATTTCGAATCCTGCCTTCAATGCATCAAGACAGAAAGATACGTCTTCACCACACATATCCTGTACTTCACCTGAATCAAATACCTGCATCTGAGGAGCAAACCAAGGATAAGTCATCTCCTTATGTTCAAAAACTCCATGCTTGATAAGTAACCAACCAAATCCAGCATAGTCAACAGTAAATGGTTTACGACGCTTTTGAATGCCGTCAACCATCTCATGATTCATAACCCCACCATTCTCCTTGAAATCATCTTCTTCCAACCAATGAGCAACGGATGTTGTCTGACCGTCTTCCGTAGCATACCAACCGCCAGCAATATCTTTGTCCATTGCAAGTACACGATAAAATGACTCGTTGTTAAAAACGATGTCACTATCGATCCATAATTGATAGTCATACTTGAGTTTCCCGTCCCACGGTAATTGATCTGGTCCTCTCAAAACATTTGCACCTAAGCACTTACATCGTGCAAAGTTGACCATTGATGAATAGTCTTGAGATATTTGTATACTCGCACCATTTTGTACAAGTTCAAAGCAGAGTGATACAAAATTCTTTAGAAAGATATAGGAAACATTTCTACCTGGCAAACAAAAGACTATGCTCTTTCCTTTGAGCATTTCCTTTGCCGCTGCGATATCAAAGTCATCCTTCTTCTCAGTTTTAGGTGGTTTTGATACCACCTTGAATCCTTTAGCCATAATTTGGGTTGCAATCCAATTACATTATATCAGATTATATATGATCTATCAACTCATTCACTTTTTCTGCAATCTTCTGATGACCTATAGCAGATGGATGACCACCTCCTACACCTTGAGCATAGTTCTTAGGATACTGTCTCATTAGACCTAAAATATCAGCATTCAATAATGTGTATTTCAAATCTCTGCATACACTCCTCCAATTACCAATACCCTTCTCAAATAACCTTTCTGGTTTCCTAATTGCATCATCATAATGATCTGCTATAAGAGCAACGTACTTCTGATCAACACTCTTACAATAAGAATCCCATATAAAAAAATTCTTCCATAAATTCTCTACACCAAGTTGATTTGTATACACATTTCTGTAGTATACATCTTGGGTTTTATTCTTGATTCTTTGTGGTGTAAATCTATGAATACCACCAGATTCATCATAATATTCCAATCTCTGATGTACAGTAAACTGCATGACAACAATGTCTACAGTCATCTTACCTAACCAATTGATTGTATTACGAACAATATAATCGTTACTTACTCCACACTCACCAATATTAACAGACTTAGGGTTGACTAAGTTACTGAAACGCTCATTTACACGATCTTGTAGTTCATCACCCCATGTGATGCTACAACCACTAAACAATAACGACATTTGATTTTTTTACTCTTTTCCTTTTATAGAGTTTTTAGTGAACTTCTCAGTAGTTAGCCATGCACCTCTACCACCAACAAATCCTGTAGGTCCTAAGGTATTGATACCAGTTCTTATGACACCTGCTTTAGTTGTATGGAATGTAGTTCCTGCACCTATCACATCAATAGGGACAGCCTGCAACATCTTTTGCTTGCCTTTATCTAAGGCATTGATAAGACTTGTTTGATGACCGTGAACTCGTAAATCTGGCAATGATCCACCAACACCTACTGTACCTGTGGTTATAACCGCCCACTCCCACAAACCGACCTTACCTTCACTTGCATCCCATTGTACAACAAGTTTAGTATCAGTTGCAAAGTTTCTTGCGTCATTATTGAATGCCTGAGCCATTGCATTTTCAATTAGTCTTCCAAGTTATTTAGTCCTTATTATATTTCCTACGATTACAAACCTTTCATCGAGATTTTTTCTCTCATCTACCCCATGAATACAATAACTAGGAAATACTATAAAATCACCCGATTTCTGACATGGTGGATAAATCTTCTTTTCTCCTTTCTTGAAGTAAAAACACTTTTGCTTCGGAACCTTTACAAAGTGAACCCATGATAACGTATCACTAGGATTAGTATAGTGATCATGATCTTTGATATAACATGATACACCCTCTTTTGATAATTGACCCCATATAGATCTAAACGAGAATAACCTCCCTTTACCATATAACCCAAGCAACTTTAGTATCTCAACCAACTTTGGATTATATGTTGACATAAGTTCTGTATCCAAATGTCCTTGTTCATTGAGATAATACCCAGTCCAATGTTTCCCATAAGGAACAGATTTAGATGTATTTGAACGAATAAGAGTTTTCTTGTTATTATTCCTCGATCTCCTTAGATCATTTCTAGTAAGACCATTACCAGCTGTACGAACATTATGCTGATCATATAGTTCCTTATAAAAGAAGTCATCCTTATACTTCTCTATAAAATGATCTTCCTTCCCATGTACCCAATTTTCATTATGAATCCACATGTTGAATAATAACCTCCGCAATTTTCTTATGACCTTCTGATGAAGGATGCTTATGCTCTAATAAAAAACTTTCATCCTTTATAATATCACGATGCATTCGAATAGGAGAATCTGATAATTTCCAATGAGCATCTGCATCAAGATCATCTTTCCAATGATCTGCTATAAGTGATATGTATTTTTGACCTATACTTTTACAGAAGCTGTCAAATAAGAATATATTCTTCCACGTATTCTCCATACCCCATCTGTTATTATAAACATGTTTATACCACTGATCACGAGCAAAACTATTATTATCCTTTTTATTTTTATCTGAAGGTGTCCAATGATGAACATTACCTATATCATCATACCACCTATATCTTGATGGTACAGTAAACTGTATAATCACCCAATC
>VTLG01014133.1_pt1 | contig 19296 bp, 21 predicted proteins | sample 4694571 | NCBI WGS metagenome assembly VTLG01 (sample SAMN12604809, study PRJNA352737) | marine metagenome | biome: ENVO:00000447; feature: ENVO:00000209|ENVO:00000569|ENVO:01000036; material: ENVO:00002151; isolation source: viral sequences binned using virsorter ...
CCCCATCTGCATCGAGGATTATATCCCCTGCAGCATCTAATGTAATACCACCTGAACTGGCAAGTTTAATTGCGTCTGCATTAGTGCCATCAGACACAAGATCCAAATCACCATCAGCGTTACTATAGATATATGTACCAGTGTCATTAAAGTAGAGCTTCTCAGTGCTATTGATAAGTACGTCATCAGAGAATTTAAAATAATCCTCATCTTCCATCCATATAAGTACACCATCATTACTTTCACCATCAAAAGTTACTGTAATATCTGTACCAGCAGTACCATCACCTAATGTTAGCGATGTTCCAAGCATTTTAGTAATTTTACCACCTTCATTCGCAGTTCCATCGTGGGTATGCCCACTACTTGCTTGAAAGGCTGCTAGTAATTGATTAAATTCATCATTAGTATGTGCTGCAGTGATTGTATCGCCATCAGCATATGATGATTGTCTTGTATACGTTGCTCCCATTTATCTTCTAGCTCCTAATGAGTATTCTAATTGAAATCCTTTTAACGAATAAGGTGCTGTTTCTCCATCATCAGTTATTCTTAAAGCGACTGCAAATCCAGATCCTTCTACTGGTTGTCTTACAAGAGGTTGTGAAGGTCCACCATAAGTTCCTGTAGCTGAAGATGAACCACCATATGTTGATGTTCCATATAGTGCAACAATATCAGAAGAATCAAGTGCATATGCTGCAGGTCTAGCAGAATCTTTACTTTCATAATCATAACGTACATACATATTAGCACTTATTGCAGATTCTGGTTTGTAGTTAATAATAACTCTTTGCATATGTTTTCGTATACCCGGATCTTGAAAAGTCAAATCAGGACTTCTGTATCTTCCATCTATTGTTGTTCCATCAAAATCGTTTCCTTTTTCCTGTCTGTAGATATACCCATCATACCCACCATGTAGAACGTAAACATCTCCTGCTTCTACAAAAGTATCAGTAGAGGAAGGTTTTATTCCTACTATTTCGGAAAATTCAAAGTTTTCCCCTTTCATAACACAAATAACACCCTTTGTATTATCTTCTCCTGTTCCATCTTTGGCAAAGAAAATCCTGTATTGAGTTTTATCAGGAATAATGATGGATTCAAATAAAGAAGAATCAATTAAATTCTGGTCAAAAACAGATTGCACGTTAGCACTTATTGTACCCAACTCCACGTCACCAATTCTTGCAGTACCAGCAACAGTACGTAGTCCATCAGGTCCTAAGAATATTAAGTCACCTGCAAATTCCTGTATTGTATCTCCATTAATACAACCTATACTTCTTGTAACAGGAGTTATTGCAAAATCTGTTGATGAACTTCCTGTTAATTTAAATATTCTATTTTCACAAAATATAAATAAACCATCACGGAAAACTTTTAATCCTGTAATAGTGTCATCAACTTTAATGCTTCCTGCACCACTTCCTGAACTAAAAGCATCTTCATCATTTGGTTGACTAAAGACTACAACTTGAGGAATTGCAGATTTTCCTGCATAGAACATATGGTTCTTAAATGCAGCAACGTATTTAGCACCTGCAACATCACTTTCACTTACATCTGTTGCTGTAAAAGATGTATTAAAAACAGTTGGAGCATTCGTACTATCAACAACAACTATCTTTTCATTACCATCAAAATTAAATCGTTCAAATTTATACTTACCTGCACTTGTTCGACCTGTATCTCGTACTGTCCAGCTTTCAGATACTGCATCATCAGTTGCGTGATCTGCTGCAGAAGTAGAACTTGTTGCTCTTGTTACGCTTGTAAAAGCAGTTGCTGATTTAGCACCATAGGTAAATATTTCAGAATTAATCTGTAATGTTCCACTTGAGCTAAATCCACTAGTGCTGTCAACAGTTATTGTTCCTGAACCTGTCATTCCAGTTCCAGATGCAATTGCTACTGAAAGTTCTGTAGAAGCTGAAGTCCAAATCTTTTCTCCACGTGCAGCTACTATATTATTATTAAAAAAAGCTGTCATTAACACTTTTTCTGAACTAGCACTGGTATACGGAACAACGTGATTTACGTGTTTTCTAAAGCCATTAATTCTTCGATAACCACCTTCAATATCTGGTTCAAAGTTTATTAATTCCATAGCCTGTCCGGGCTGCATAATAAAAGTTGATCTACTTTTTACTAAACCACCTTGACATACAAACGCAGAAGGTTGTACTTCGGCTAAATCAGGCACTAGATTGCTCTCATATGGTTTTTACGGTTAATTAACTCAACTCTCATTCGTTTAACACCATTGTCAAATTCTTGTTGAGCAAGTTGGGCATTAGGGATTTCACCTCGTAAGGTGTATGCGTAATATTTTGCTTTGGATGTTATTATTGTTTCAAATCTTGTAGGGATTACTGAAGTATCGTCATGGTCGGATAGATCAGTATGTGTGGTATAGTAATCAAATTTTAACACATAATTAGATTTTTTTGGTATAGGACTTACACCTATTTCGTCATTATATGTTGTGAAAACATAGTCAGGAATGTCGAATTTATCTTTATCGGATACAGAATCAGATTCTCTGTATCTAGATGTCCATTCTTCGTAACTTATGTATTCAAGCTTCTTTGGAACAACATCGTTCTCTGTTAAAGAAACACGATTTATGTAGGCATTACTACCACCAGTTTCTGCAAAGGTAATATAGTGTGTTGTCGCTGTAGCAGTAAAGGTAGTTTCGGTAAAGGTTGTTTCGTTAGTATTGCTTACCGTGAGAGTAGCTGTAGTTGTTTCTGTTCCGTTAGAAGATGTTCCAACTTTTAGAGTGGCAGTAGAACCTGTATTTTGTGATACGATGATATACTCTTCACCAACAACAAGATCACTGATAGCTTGTGTAGATACTGCTGATGTTAGTAATAACGTGTTTCCAAATTTAGAACTTGCAGAAGGTGAACCAGAAACAGTTGTCCATCCTGTAATAGATGCTGCTCCACTAACCTCAAAATCACCATTTGTAATAAAATCTTTTGGTTCTAAAAACATTGTATCATAATCGATATATTTTAAGGATGATGATACTGCTACTTTATCGTATAGCTGTTTTCCTGCTGTTATATCTAGAGAACCTTCTGCTCTTGTAAAAGACCAGTTTAATTCTGCGTTAATTAAATCACTTATTGCCCTATTAATGTAGTCTTTGGTAGAGGTTTGAATACCACGAGAGCTAGTAAAGGTGCTAGAGGTAAGTTCAACTTCATTGAGATCACGTAATACATTGTTCACTAATGAGAGGTATGTGCTTGCCATAAAACATATTCTTAAATTCTTTTGTAAAGGTAGGAGCAACCATCACAGTTGCTCCTAAAATTATTAAGTTCTACTGTACGTTAGGTGAACTGTAAAGTAGATCTTCTTCAATATTACCTGAAATATCGATAACAACAGCGTAAACTCTTAGTTTACCAACACTAGGTGCTGATCCTGAAAGTATACACTTAACATCGATAGTATCTGTAGCTGTGTATCTGTTACTGAAAGTTGCAACAGCAGTATAGTCTGAATGCCCATTAGATCCAGCAGCAAGATATCCTGCAGAGGTTACATCACCACCGTCAACCATGTCGTCACCTTCGGCAACGTCAATATCAACAGTTAATGAACTTCCCGGATTAAACGCTGTAAGAACTTCTGCTCCAACGTGTAACACAAAACACTCAGCAGGAATATCAATCAATTGAATGATATCACCGTTAGCCATTGTATTACCAGCATCTTTAAACTTCTTAGCATCAAATACTTTTTCAAGCATTACCATTTTAGAAAGACCAGTAGCAGAACCTGCTGCACCAGTACCTTGACCAGTTGTCCAATCATAAGTCGCCATATCTGTATCTCCCTAGTTAATCACGCCAAGACATAGAGATTCTTTTCTTAGAACCTTTCTGCCAAAGACATGCAAGCCACGAATGATATCTGAAAATGACTCAGTATCTCTCACAACTTCGGTTTTTGATATATGAGAAGCAGTCGCTGTACTAGACATATGACCTGCAAGAACATAATATTTTGCTGCAGTACCCGGATTTACTACGTCTGTACCTGTAGTAGAATCATCAAATGAGTTTGTCTTGTACATTCTCATGCCATACATTGTACCGTCAGTTACTCTTCCGTTTCTCATTGGTGAAGTGTCATCGCCAGTAATCTGAACTTGGATTACTTTTGAATCAGCTTTCGCCAAACAACGATAGAAAACTGGTGGAGCAATGAACCAACGACCTTCTTCAGGTACGTTGTTCTCGTCTAAGTGCTGTGACATAAGTGCCATCAGGTTAACAGCGTTATCACCACCAGAAGTAGCATGGGTTACGTTAATTGGTGTTCCATGCACACCTAAGTTAGTATCTGTTACAGTAGCACCAGTAGCTTCATCAGTAGCGTTACCAGCAATACCTGCACCTGTTGTCATTTGTGTAAGCACATTTGCGTCATAGTTTCTCTTTAGAGCATAAGCACCTGATGAGGTAGCTAAAGCTTCAAAGTTAATATGACTGTGACGTTCTTCAACATCATCTACTTTAAAAGCAAAGTAGTTTCCTTGATCAACAGTCATAGTAATCTGTTCATCAAGTAAGTCTTCAGTTGCGACTGAAGCACCACGAGTATAAGATCGAACCGAAATTTGTGGTTCTTTAATGATCTTTACTGTGTCGCCAAAGTTTTCAATTTCCCCTGCATAGTCAGTATTTGTTATATCTTCAATTACCGATGCCCTACGGAAGAACTTGAGAACTTTTTGGCTAAAGATTTGAGGTACGAAATTACCGTTAGGTAAGTTTGCGTAACCTGCAGAGCTTGTAAAAGCCATCGACTTTCTCCTTTAGTCAGTTAAGTTACATTATTCTGCCTTCACGTGCTGCCTTATCGAGTTCACTTTCTAATTTTGCATACTCGTCAGGCTTCAGCTTGGCGATTTCATCACGTGTCCACATTCTATCTTCTTTTCTGCTCGGTGTATCTGTACGTCTTGTTTTTGTAACAGACTGAGCAGAAGGTGGAGATTTTCCAACACGTGTTCGATCAGCTTTATAAAGGTCAACAACACGAGATGCCCACCGGGAATCCGTATTATTCTTATATAGACCATCAGAAATGCTAGGGGGTTGATCTGTAAGCCAGTTCTGAAAATCTTCACTAGCTCTAAGTTCTGAAAAATCTGGGTGAATCGAGAGAAGCTCCTGTTCAGCAGTGCGAACTATTGCATCTTGCTCTTTCTCCGTTAATTCTTCTAACCTTCCTTCTATTTCTCTGACTTTGTTTTCTGCATTCATCGTAGAAATAGATTGAACTACATCGTAAACATCTGGGTACTTTTGTCTAAAGTTTTCTAACTCTTCAGGAGTTTTTGGAAGTTGGGTATTCCCCAATTTCTTTTCTGCCTTTAAAGCTTGTTCAGTAGACTTCCATTCGTTTAGTTTATGGTCATAATGACGTTTTAAATCATCATAACGCTTTTTGTAGTTTACTTCTTTCTCAGAACCCATTAAATTTTTAGGAGTAGCTGTTTGTTGTACAGGGTCTTCTATTTCGTCTGCGTTCTTCGGTTGATCGTCTTTATATACTTCTTTTCGATACTGCCCTTTGTAAGGGGTGGGTGTCGATTCTTCTTTTTGCTGATCTGTCATATTACCTCCAGAGGGTCGCTATAAAGAATTAAATAACGAGTAGCATTGTTGGTATTTTGAAGATACTTACTGCAGGGTCATCTGTAGAGATGGAGTAGCTGCGTAGAGTATTCCTTATTCTTAATTATATCACGTATTTAAGCTTTGTCAAGAATTTTATACAAAACCACCTGCTTTTCTTTTAGGTTTTGATTTAGGTAATTCCATTTCAGGTGCTTTTGCCATATACCCTTTTATAGATAGGATATAATCCTTTGTTTCGTCTGGAGAGTATTTATGCCATTTACCCCCATATTGTTGGACTAAAGTATCGTGATCTACAAGTCCATCATTATACGCAGATAATGCTTCAGCAACATTTCCATCATATCTTATCAGCATTGCTTTAAGATAATAAAAACCAAATAATAGATTTGCTACTGGATCAGTAAGAGCTTTTTCTCCTACTTCTAAATGTTTTCTTTCATCCTCTGGTAATAAAGCTATTATCCCTTCTCCCGGATCTTTAACTGTAGCTGGCATTAATTGAGAAAATCCCATTGCACCTTTAGGACTTACGCTTCCTTCACCTGAAAAAATCATTTGTGGATTTTCTTTAGCTAATACTCTGTCATAAAGAACATTTAACATACGTTCATCATTAGAATCTATTTTTTCAGGAAGATCTCCTTCATATTGAAATACATTCGGACCTATCATTCCAGCAGCGTTTGCTGTTGGTATTAACCCTACTCTTCTTTTACTAACATTCTCCCATTTATTTTGACTTGTTTTCATTGTATTTCTTTTCATAATTTCTCTTTGAATTTCTTTTTTTTGAGTTTCATCAAGATTTTTCCAATTTTCATAATTAAACAATTCAATTAAAGCACTATCGTCAAGATCTGAGTAGGTGGTGGACTTATTAAGTTCTTGGTTTTTTTCTTGACTATCAATATAATCTGCCCAAAGTTTCATTAAACCTTTACGTGGAGCTAACTGAGTTTGTCTATATAAATCTAATACTTCAAATAAATTTTTGCCTTTTATATTTTCCAAAGTCCACATTTCAGGAGTATTATCAGGTGTTTCATCAAATTCTCCTTCTTCCATAAAACTACTAGGAGCATCTTTTAATCCAGCACTTTGTTGAAAATCTTTTCTAACATCATTTGCTATATAATTTTTAAATCTTTCTTTTGCTTTATCGTCTATTCTAGGCATAATAGATTTAAACCAATCTGCCCATTCTTCCCCTAAAGATTTATCAAATTGACTCATATACTCTATAATAGCTTGCATTTTATCCGAAACAGGTTGTTCTGAACCTGACGTATCTAATGAGGATGTTGCTGATTGATCATACTTTTTATAAATGGCTGAATGTAACATTTTCTTATTCTTATCTTTATCAAAGAATTTTATTTTATTTTCTTCTACTTTATCAACAACTTTATCAGCTTCGGAAGAGTTGTCGTTTGTTTTACCTTCTAATAAATCTAAAAGTAATTGTTTTGCTCTTTCTTTAGCTTTTTCATCTACCCAATCATAATCTCCTTTAGTGATAGATTCTAAAAGGCTAGTATTTTTCTTTTCATATGCACTATTAATTAATCGTAATTGTTGCTCTAAAGAAAATTTATAAGAAGGTTCTTTAGGAACATCATAAACTTCTGCTTCAGGACCTTCTTTTTTCTGTCCTTCCATAAAGGATCTAACATTTTGAGGAATAGATAATTGTTGATCTATTGTTTGTTTAGAACCTAATAAATCTAACTTTTCTCTTTTTACTGTAGAACTTGGTAATGTTTCTACTGTAGAACTTGGTTCTTTTTTACTAATAAAGCTAGTACCTTGTTTTCCTTGTTTTGCAACTACAGGTTTTTTAGCTTTAGTTTTAGTTTTAGTTTTTCTTTTTTCTACTTCTTCTTTAGAGAGTATTCTTTCTTTTTCTCTTCCTGTTTTATCGACTATTGTTTCTGTAGGTATTTTTTTATCTTTTGTAGAGAATACAAAACCACCTTCCTGCATAGCCATAGGATCTTGTTGTCTTTGTGTTTCCTTAGTTTCTTCAAGTTTTCTAAGACCACGATCATTTATCTTACGTAGTTTATCTTCTCCAATAATCGGAACAAGTTCTGGTGGAATGATATATTCACCATTAGAAACAGCTACATCAACTTTACCTATACTCTTAGATCTATCTACTAATTGTTGAATTAAAGGTACATCAACACCTTTTTCTTTCAGCATTTCAATCATTGTTTCATAAGCACTTTCAACCATCTTATCAAGTTCATCAAGACCTGCTAGTTGAACAGCCATTGCGTTAATTACAAATGTACCTTCAGGTAATTCTCCTTGAACATCATCTTGCTGACCTTCTCCCTGTAAAGCATCTATTGGAGTATCAGGTGCTGGTGCAGCCATTGGATCTTCAACAAATCCTGCTTCCTGTCCTGAAGGTGCTGGCATACCTTCCATACCCTCTACAGGTATATCTTGTTCAGGCATAGGCATTCCTTCAACAGGTCCACCTTCCTGCATAGGAAGTGGTTGTTCCTGTTTACTTTCTTTAGTAAGTTCATTACCTGCAGTATCTTTAATAACAATCTTACCTTCTAAATCAGTGTTAATTACAAAGCCACCTTGATTTAAACTTCTTAAATTTGTTGAATAATTTATTCCACCTTTTTCTTTTTCAGCATAAACATCCCCTCTAGGTTGAGGTTTAGGTTTAGGTTTAGGTTTATCAAATGTTTTAACTAATTCTTTTTGATGTTCTTGCTGTGCTACTTGCTGTGCTGCTGCTCGATCTGCTATCCTTTGTTCGTTAACATCATCAACTTTTGAAGAAGATGCCCAAGATCCAACTTTAGCTGTTGGTGAACTTACTGTTTTTTGGATATCTTCCCAATTAGTTCTACCAGCTAAATTATGATTTATTTTATCAGTATTGTTAAAAAAATTATTCCAAGTTTTACCCATCCAAGAGTTATCAGCTACATTTTGAAAACTTTCCCAAGATCCGTCATAGTCACTATTACTTGTAACCATATCTACAAAACTATTATAACTTCTATCTACATCATCATATTGTGGATCTTCATCCTCTCTAGCTTGAGGAACACACATTTGTACACTAGAATCAAAAACATACCCACTAGGACAATGATGAATCATAGCTTGAGGAGTTTTATCTTCTTCAGTAAGATCATCAGAAGGATCTATGTCTAATCCTCCCGGACCTTTTCCAAATCCTGCTGATCCTTTAATAACCTTCATTTGATCTGTAATATTAGTGTATGCTGCCAAACCACCGGGAAATTGTCCGTATTGTTCCATTGTTAAATTAGTTGGTGGTGATCTATCAGGAGGAATAGGTTTTCCTAATCTAGTTAATTCTAACATTTCTTCAAAAGTTAAAGGTGTTTTAGCTTTTTTAACTTCAGGAGTAGTTAATGTAATATTAGGACCTTGCGATAATCCTGCTGTTGTTTTACCCATTAATTCATTAATTTCTTCTTGTGTCGCCATCTCTTCCCCTGTTTACTTCTATTGTTTTATTAACTGCCGATTTCAGACTCACCAGTGTTCGCAGTAAAGCCGCTTTCCCCTGCAACTGGCGAAGTACCAACTCCGATTGTTCCACCTCCAGTCTGGTCGTCACCTGTGTTTGCAGCTCCTTGAGATATTCCTCCAGATGCTCCCATGTCTTGTGGTTGACTGTTGGGAGTAGCAATTTCGCCTGTTGTACGTTCATTTAAACCTCTTAATATATCTGCAAATACTGCAGCTTCATTCATGTCATTTACGAGTTGATCAGGATCAATGTCCTGAGATATTGCTAGTTCTCTTATTAGATTTGGTATTTTAATAAAAGGAGCTAACATAGGATTAGTAACAGTTTGTAATAGTGTAGTCAACCTTTGTGTTCTTACTTCTTTCTGCATAACTGCAGCAGAACCTTGAGGTTTAATTTCTAAATCACCAATAATATCCTGTTGTGTTTCATTAAACTGCATATTCCATTGAAAGAAAGCTTCTCCCATTGGCTTGAGCATAAAATCATCTATGTTCTTAATAACAGTTTTTATTGATAATCCTGCTGAACTAAGTAGCATACTTAATCCTGCAGCAGTTCTACCTGTACCAGTAACACCTGTTTGTCCATGTGTTATTGAAGGTATTCCTGTTTCTTCATCAGCTAATTGCCGTGCAGTTTGGAACATCTGTAAGTTTTCTGGTGCTGTATTAGGAAACTTTAAACCATTAACGGCTGTACCTGTAACACCAGATTGTCTTCTGAATATCTTTCCCGGAAATACTTCCATGCTCTGTCCGGGTACTAAAGATGTTTCATCAATATCGAATACCATATTACCTGCAAGAGCAAGGTTATCAATTGCCATTCTCATATGTCCATTCATAAGAGTTTGAGCATCTTCCATATTTTCTGCAACACCAACACCAAATAGATGATAGGGATTAATTTCGTAGGGTACTGCTTGGTAAGGTAATCTGTCAGGTGTAAAAGGATTCATCATGGCACGTAGTATCATGTTATTACATACCCAAAGATTAACAGAAACAGAGTCACCATGATCATTTGTTTTAGGTATTTCTATTCCTGCAGCTTCAGCCATTTTCTTATCGAGAACACCCCAGAACTCTAATACTTCATATCGGTTTTCTCGATAGCGTAAATCATTGGCTTCATCCCCATATAAGCTACCTTCATACCCTCTTTCAGCATAATTAGGTCCTTTATCAATACATTCATTAATTGCATCTCTATTAAAAAAAGGTCTGTTTATTAAGTCACGCATTTGTGATCTGTTAAATCTGTGACGTTGTATTACATACTCACAGTCATCAACAGAAACAGCAGAAGGATCTGGGTAAAAATCCCAACAGGAAACAGCTTCAATTGAAGGCATTGTTTTATCGTAAGGAGCATAAGTCCTTGCTTCTCCAACACCATTCCAACGATGAACTGTTTTTGTATTACTAAATGGTCCTTTAATAACACCAGTACCAAGTAAACACGCTTCAAATAATGCGTGTCTAAAAATATTAACAGCATTACTTCCTACAAGCTGATCTTGAATTACCTTTTCCATATTGAGTGCAGCCATTGCAGCAGGTTCAATTTGTGGTTCATTCATTGTTGCTTTACCTGCAACTAGATTATCAGCTTCTCCAAACTTAGTAGCTAACCCACCAAGAAAAGGTTTTTCAGGTAATGTTGCTTCTAAAGCACCGGGAAGAAGTTCCATACCATCTCCTGCAAAACCTTCAGGTCCTATTTCAGGTTGTTGTTGCTGTTGTTGTGGATTTTGTAGATGTGCAAATTCTGCAATACCTTCTGGTTTAGGTGTAGAGGTTACAGATATAGGAAATCTTTTGTTAGCAAATAGTATATCAATTATTTGCCCATACGCAGCAAGAACTTTAACCTTTGTAACTTTAACAAAGACTTTACTACGCTCAGATGATCTGTATTCTTCATTATCTGAACCACGATAGTTTTTGTATGCATCTAACCATCTTTTTTCATCAGAAAAACGACCATTTTCTGCATCTTCAAATTTACCGTAAACGTATCCTATTACTCCTGCTTCTTCAGGAATATCTAATTCTTGCTCCTCGTCTGTTTCCCCAGACTTCCTTATATTAACCATTTAACCTACTTTGCTGATTGTGCTGATGATAGTTCGCCATGTTGAACCTTCGCATTTGAGAAATCAGTATTATTCTGATGAATACTACCCGGATTTGCTGCATTCTGCTGAAGAGGTCCTTGATATGAAGCACCAATAAGCTGTTTATCTAAACCTTCTCTGTGTAGGTTATTACCATCTACAGGGTTTAAATCACCTTGATTGGATTTCATTTGATCGAATTTCATATTATTCTCCCTTATAAAGTTTTAGGTGAAGTATCTATAATACTATTTCTCATTAAAGAGTTCATTTGATCATAGATACTGTTACCATTGTTTTGAGGTTTAACAACCTCTTCTTGCTGCTGAGTATTATCAACAACATCCTTCACAGGATTTTTAAATATTAAAGATCCTGATTTTTCTCTTTCTTCAACTTCTGCTCTTGTTGGTGCAATCGCTTCTGCTGCAGACATAATATTAAGATTTTGTTCACCGGGCAATACATTTGCTATATTCAAAGCTGCAGGTTCTGGTATAGGACTAAATCCTGATCCTACTTCTCCACCTACTCTAGTCCATCTTCTTTTTCTTAATTCTTCTTCTGTTTCCTCGCCTGTAATAGCATAATCTGATAGAGGTTTAGAATAATAATAAGCACCTAATGTTAACCCTACTACAGGTCCAACAAAAGGTAAAGATTTACCTACTGCCGCTAAATGTTTACCTGCTTTAAAATCACTTGATATTTCTCCCATTTGTTGAGTAACGGCTGAAGCCATTGTACCTGTACCCATAAAGTCCATTGTAGGATCAAATTTAGGTTTAGTAACTTCATTATAGTAATTATCTGCTCCTTGTTGACCTATATTTTTTAATCTATGATTATATTCTTCTTTTTGTTTTCTAGTTAAATTAACTAATTTATTAAAAACATAAGAAGATACAGGTTCTTTAGCTTTACTTTGTAGTCCTCCTGTAGAAGAATCTGCTGACCATTCTACATTTTTTAAAGGTATTTTATCTGTTTTTTTATTTTTCTTTCCTGTTAATTCAGGATTATAACCTAATTTACTCATTGATGAAGCTGTTAATTTCTGTAAAGAAACAGAATCTTCTAACATTAACTCACTTAATGCTTCAGAAAAATGTATCCATCGTTTCATCTCAACATTGCGAGGGTTTTTAACGTAATGCTCTTTATTTATATCATTAAGTGCATCTCTACCAGTTGCATAATCAATTAATTTTAAAACTTCATCAAGATCTATCGGATTGTTAGGATGATTTGTATTAATTATTTCTCTTATTCTAGATTTATGATGATTACTATATGTTATTAATGTACCTCTTATATCGTGATCATTAAAATAATTTTGAGCAGCACCTCTTATTGGTCGCCCTGTTTCAGGATCATCAAAGACAATATCTTCATTCCAAGAAATACCTGCTATTGCAAGAATACCATTTTCTCCATATAAGAAATTTTTTAAACCTTTATCAAAAGCTTTATCTGTATCTATAGATACTGTTTTTTTACCTTTTTTTGATGTTTTAGTATCAGCGTAAGTATAGTCAAAAGCATCATTAATCTCTACTAACTTACCATTCTTATATGTACCGTATGCAAATAGAGATCTTGAACTTTTACCATTAAGTACCATTCTTTCAATACGTTCAGCTTGTGCATCAAGTATTACCCCTACTCTAGGATCTATTTCTACAGAAAAAGAAGCACCCGGAACTTTGGTTATTTGCTCTGGAACATCTATATAATATTTTCTTGTATTACCAGAAAGAACTTTTTGAAAAGTAGAGTATTGTGTATTATCAATAGCTCTTGCAGATTCTACTGTTACTAAATTTTTAGTGTTTGCATCACGTGCTGTATTTGCTTTATGATTATAAAGATATAATGAAAAAGCTTCTGAACCTCGTTGACCTGTGTGTAGTTGATATATAAGTGATGTTCTACCAGCGTGTAACTTATCCCTTCGTTGTAATAGACTATCAATTTGTTCTGATGTTAATTTTTCTCCTGTTAGAGGATCTATTTTTTCATTTATTTTCTGATCTGCTAAAGATATTTCTGAGTCAAGTTTATCAAGAGCTAAATCAAGATTTTCAATAGTCATCCCTTTTTCTGGAAATTTATCTGATTGAGGAACTAAAAACGGAGTAGATTTAGGATTTGATTGTACAGGAGCATTACTTTCAAGATCTTTTAGTAATTGTAAAGGTACTGGATTATCTATTTTTAAATTTGGATAAATTAATTTAGAAAAACGCTTACCAACCATATTTAAGTTTTTCCATTTATTAGTATACCCTGTATACCCCTTTTCTCTAATAAAATCAGAAAAAGGTTTAATATGTTCACTAAAAAATTCAGATACAGTTAGTTTTCGTAGATTTTCTTTTGCTTTGTCTACAAAACCTTCTGATCCATCACTTCGGAGTTTTTCTGCATACTCGTCTAAATGTGCTAACATACCTGTATTTTTATTTTCAGCAGTAAGTTTACCTTGTTCAGGTTTACCATCACTAAAAGCAGTAATAATATACTCTTCAATTGTTATATTATTTATATCAACTTTCGGATCTATAGAAGTTCTAAAAGTTTCGGCAACTCTTTCAAAATCTGCTTTTTCTGCAGCTATTATTTTTTTATCCGAACCTGTACCCATAATTAATATCCAAACACTTCGTCAACTGGTTTATATTTCTTTGTTAGGTCGGAACTAAACTGAGTGTATCTTGGAAGATTTGTCTGTCTAGTCATAACCATATATCGTAGAGCATCATATGCGTGATCCTCTGCGTGTGTATCTACATCTTCACTATTTATCTTAGAGATTGGTAGTGTAGGTAGAGTTCTTACTAAGTTTGTACAGGTAGAGAAGATTCGTAAGCGTGGTTCATCATAATCATTTTTTTGTAGCCTTCTATGAACTTCTATCTTACCTGAAACACGGTTCTTGTCGGCAGGAATCCACCGAACACCGTTTCTTATCATTGTTTCTGCTATTGAAGGTCCTGTTCCATGCTTCGACCAACAAGCACCATCCAACACAGATATCATCATTGGTGGATCATTTCTTTCTGCTTCCATAACTGCTCTTGCCAAAGCTTCTCCTGTTAAACCTTTTGAGTATAACTCCCTGTAGATCCAGAGGTTGTTATCCCAATCAACAGCACCCCATAATACACAAGAAGGACTAGCGTAACCATAATCTGCTGCTCTTACTCTAGACCAGTTTGTAGGAAGATCAAAAGGATCACATACATGGTCTAGTCTATTAAATTCTGAGAATGCTGCACCTTCTGCAACATCCCAATCTCCTTCAAGTAGTCTTCTTCGTTCTACTTCAGGTAGAGATAGAAGCATTGCTTCATACTCTCCTGTGGCAGTAAGGTAGGGATTATCTGTTAGTCTTGCTGGAATAAACCTTCTTTGAAATAGAGGTTCATTCGTAGCAGGATTGATTAATACCTTACCAGTTTCTTCATTCCTTGCCCAAAACGGTTCACCTGCTGGAGAAGGATCGATAAACATCTTCTTAATCCACCAACCACCTGCACCACCCGGATTAGCACTCGCTCGCATGTACGTCTGAATCGATGGATCGGTGGTACGTAAGCGTGATCTGAGGTAGTTCCAGACATATGGAGTAGGATAATGCCCAAGCTCATCTACACCGATCCACGTGTAACTTTGACCTTGAAAACGAATAACATCCGAATCCTTGTCTACATAACTGAGTTGTATGGTTGCTTTTGAGGGAAATATCCATAAATTCTTTGATTCCTTATATATTGCACCGTTAAATGCCTTTGGGTAGAGCTTTCTGGATTGATCAATAAGCTCTGATAACTCTCCTAATGTCCTACGCAGTAATAAACCCCTATGGTTAGTATTACTTGCATATCTTAATACATCCATCAGCATTGCTGCTGACTTACCACCACCTGCTGCACCACCGTAGAGAACTTCTTTTTCTGGTGATGATAGAAACTGTTCCTGAGGTCCTGCGTTAGGCTTAAAAGTGATTTCTACACCACTTTCAACAGCTTCTTTTACTTCTTTTGGCAGTGTTTTAACAAATTCCTGCTCTGTTACACCACCTTTTTTAATTAAATTAAGAGCATTCTTTACAGTATCACGCTTTTTTATTGCGTTTTGCTTTTGTTTTTCGACTTTAGCTAATTCTTTACGTCTAAGATTTAGTTGTCTTGTTACTGCTTTTTTTGCTAAAACAACCCTAGAAGTATTGTAATTACCTTTTTCGCCCTCGTTTAACTTTGGTCTTGACATTTTTTTCTTTGTACTTAGCTTTAATTAAATCTACTGGACCTTTATACCGATGTATTATTATTGGTGGACCTAGTTTTGTAACATCAATTCTTTTAAACATTAGTATCTACGTGCTGATCTTGGAACTGTTCCACCTGCATAGTATTTCATAGGTAACTTTAACGCTTCACGCAATTCAAACCTAATGTTAGGATTTTGTTCAACTGCATCATTAAAATACTGTTGTTTTTGTTTTGTAACGTCTTCAACAGAACCAGAGTCTTTAGCCATTGTCTTATCTAATACATCACTACGAAACTTACTTGCACGTTCTATCGCAAATTTTTCATCATCTGTTAAAGCAAGTCCTTTATGCCCTTTATACTTTCCCTTAGTATGCTCAACTTTTTGTTTAAGTTCTCCATCTACAAAATGAAATTTTTCTACTTTTGCCATAATATTTATCCTATTTTTTTATAAAATCCACCATCACCTAAAAGTCTTTGAGGTGGTCTGTATTTTGGTTTTGTTAAATCAATATAAAATCCCGGGTTTATATAAAATGCTGGAGATGGTTTTGTTGGTGTATCACCTTTTCCCTTCCATCCTCTTGCAGTCCATGCTGTTTGAGTATTTTCTTCTTTCTTTTTTTTCTTTTTTTTATAAGACATATTACCCCCTGTTAATTGGTATTTTACACTTCTTCTCAGAAGCTGTTAGATTTTGTCCTCTTTTATGAATCCAGATATAACTCCAAGCTTCTTCGTTACATTTCTTTCCAAATGTAGATATTGCCGGGTTATCTAGAGGTTCTGGTAGATAAGAGCAAGAAACAAGAAATAAAGGTAGAATAAGTATTAGTAATAGTTTTTTCATTGAGCATTCTCTACTGTTTCATATGGAATATCTTTATGACTTTCTTTGGGAGGGAGAAAAACCACACCATGCAGTATTTCAGTCTGCGTATGAACCTCGCTACGCTTGGATACTCCCACTCTATCCAGTATATCATTGGCTGCACGGATTCGTACATCCGATTGATTAGCAGGGATAGTACCATCAGCATCCAGAGCTTCAATGATACGATTTGCCGCTTTAACCCCTGCACTAGCCAAGTAAAGCTTAGTCCTCTCAATAATCTCATCCTTTAATGTCCTCATTAACCAATTTTTTGTGTTAACACTGTATCCTGCATCGACACAGGCTTTAGATATATTACCACCATTGTTTAGTAGGTTGTCAAGAAATTTTTCCTGTTTCTCGTTAAGTTTGATTTTTGTTAGAGCTGCTGTCATTAGCCTTTCTTCTTATCCTTCTTTTCTTCTTTTAGTGTTTGAGGAGGTCTACCTTGTTTAGGTTTACCAACAGGTATTGCAACATTAGAAAATTTAGGTTTTGATTTTGGGGGTTGTACGTTAGTTTTTTTCTTTTTAGAATCTTTAATAGCTTTTAAACCTGCTGCGACTATACCTGCACCAAACAAAGCTTTACCTATATCTCCACCACTAAGACCTGTTTCTTTTTTAATTTTTGAAGGTTGTATTATATCTGGAACAGGAACTCCCATAATCGTTGGTTTATTTAGTTCATTTAATTTAGTCCAGTTTCCCATTTTAAGTTCCTTTTAGTTAAATTGCTTCTTTATACCTTTTATTATCGTTTTAAGATCAAAGGGTTTTTCGTTAGGTCGATAAGGACATTGATAATCTCTAGGACAATCTCCAGCATCGTATGGTACATATTCGTTATACTGTGTTCCATTTGCTCCAACAAAAACGCATATTCTCTGATCCTTTACCAAAACCTGACTCGCCAATCTGCACGTGGTCATCTTTTTAGCGTGTACTACACCTACAATCAAATAAACTACAATAACGAGAACAAGTAAGGTTAGGAGGAAAGACCTATGATCCAAATTATCCATCCTACAGCACCTACACCAACTAGTGAAGCAATTCCAATAATCGTGTAGTCACGTATCATTCGGTTCTGTTCTTGTTTTGCATATATAGCTTGTTGTCTAGCTTTTCTTATTCTTCCTTCTTCTTTTAACAGGTCATCCCACGCATTCATTCCATAGTTACCCACTAAAAAATTTTTTAATTCTTCACGTTGTTTTTGTAGTTTTTTCTTACTCCCAAAGCTTTCTATAGCGACTTGCTCTATAGATCCATTAAATAACTTGTCAATTGCTGAAGGATTGTTAGCATTTTTGTGAATGTTATCAACATCACTTACTGCCTTCATCCAACGACCTAACTCGCCACTTATATCCTCAATTTCTCTTCCAACCATAATGGCTTTTTTAATACCATTATAGGCTGCAGTTGCTCCACTAACTGCTGCAGACAGCGTAACTGGATCAATCATAACCCCCCTCAGTTAGATTTTAAAGCGAGTCAGATAGCCACTTATAAAAAGACTTGCCTTTCTCCTTTGATGTATGTTTATCTAACCAGCTAAAGAAATTTAACTGTGCTGGTTCTGACGTTGTTGTGTTAATTGTTTGAAGATCACCTTCGATGTTATCTTCTTTTACTTCTATTTCTTGCTCTGCCATAGGCTATACTCCTTTACTTTTTGGTTTTAGGTTGACAATACGCTGTTATCTTTTCAGCTTTTCCATTTTTATTAGGTACTAAAGGCTGTCTATTTAACCTCTCTGAAAAATAACGACAACGATCAATATCATAAAACTCTAAGTCTTGGTGTACAACATCATTACCTAACATAACGATTAACACAAAAACAACTTTCATAATACAGTGTAGGGGGAGTCAAACTCAAAAGGTCTTACGAATTGCCTAAAGGTGACTATTACATGATTTATAATAGGAATCCCTAATGCCATTATAATATCCAACCCCATACACTACAAAGCAACAAATGTTGCTTCTAGTTATTATTATACAGTTATAACGCATTTTGTCAACTTTTTTCTTGACAGAATTGAAATACGACTGTATACTGAACTAACAGGTTCAGAGGTACTATAAGATATAGAGTTACTACGTGGATCTGAAAGGTACTACGTGCAGTTATGAAAGGACAATTATGCCAAAAGTCGGAAACAAACACTTCTCTTATTCACCAAAAGGCAAAGCCGCAGCAAAGAAATTTGCAAAAAACACCGGGCAAACAGTCAGAATGTCCAAAGGTGGTAAAGCCAGAGGTAGACGAAAATAAAATCTACCTGCATTTCTGTACAATTTAAAAAAAATCCAAAAACCTAAAAAATATAAAAAATTGCTCGGCTGTGTATAGCAAATGTATAGGGGGTGTACTACCCCAACCCTACCTTTTCTAAAATAAATAAAAAAACTGATGTTCCATAAATTGTCTATGCTCTATAGATCTATATAAGATATATCTATTTCAATGCTTGCGTGACACACAAGCTCTCATTTAATAGGAAATGACAAGTTAATATACCATTAATAGCGAAAATAGAGGGCTGGAGTGCGTTAAATACAGGTTATCAAGTAAATAGATATAAACCAATTAAAAGAACACGTTAAAGAGTTATTAAGGCATAAAAAAAGAGATCTAAGTTTTTATACCTAGATCTCTAAGTTTCAGGAGATATTATGAATTATTAAAGTAGTACACCAATAATCAATACTAATGCAACTATTAAAAGTAAATTTCTTATTTCAATCATTAGAATTTAACCCTTCTTTTCATTAGATCATATTCACAGGATG
>VTLG01003647.1_pt1 | contig 19294 bp, 26 predicted proteins | sample 4694571 | NCBI WGS metagenome assembly VTLG01 (sample SAMN12604809, study PRJNA352737) | marine metagenome | biome: ENVO:00000447; feature: ENVO:00000209|ENVO:00000569|ENVO:01000036; material: ENVO:00002151; isolation source: viral sequences binned using virsorter ...
CCAACATAGTTTGGTCTACTTTTTCCAAATACCACATATCACCTGAATTAGTCATTTTAATTGCTCTAATCACTAAAGTACCTGATGGCGCATTATAAGTTGCTTGACCATCATTAGCGGTTGCTTGAAAATAAAAACGATACGCATCAATATTAACATCTCTAAAAATTCTTTCTTCCGCATTACCAATTAATTGATCAGTAATGGTTGAAGATAAAACTGAAGTATCAGTTTCAGTAAAATTTAAAATTGCTGTTGTTAATGTTGCGTAAGTAAATTGTGCCATTATGCTTGTAAGGTAATAGGTCCAATACTGACCATACCGCCTCCTCCTTGCTGAAATCCAGTTGTAGCAGTATTCGAATCCACTGTAAACTGATAATAATTTGATGTCTGAACTAAAGTGGTCCCATATTGAGAAATAGCATATCCGGCTGCTTTAGCAATATTAGATCCTTGGATGCCATCAAAATTAGGAGGGTCTGCATATTGAGCGACAGGAGTAGTTGTTGTTCCACTTCCTGGTGCATACATTGTAGCTCCATAAAAACGATAAGTATCTCCCATCGTTCTATTATGACCTGGTTCATTAACACGAATCACACTTGTTCCAGCCGTTTGAGTTTGAAAGGGGTTCCAAGGTAATAAAGTTGTAGTAGCAAATTCTGTTCTAGCCGTTCTTGCATGAAGTAAAGCTTGAGGATCTCCTCCTGTAACCTTAATTTCTAATTGTGGAGATTTAGGTTCGTATTCTGAAATATGAACCCACATACCTGTCCACTCTCTAACCATTTCATTATATGGATAAGCTTGTCCATCTCGATCAGAAATGGCTAACGAATATTTCCCTTGCGAAAATCGTGCCGTCATTATGACACCGCTGGGTAATAAGTTTGAGGAGTAACAAAGGTACTAGATGCAGAACCATCTTCTGCTAATGCTCTAGCAAATTCATCTTCATAATACATTTTTAATTCTTGAGTTTTAGCTGGATTTAATTTCTGACTTAAATAAAAAGCTAATCCTGAAATTAAACAGGGAAAAAATCTATAAGGAACATCAGTGGCAAAAGTATAAGCCCCATCTTTAGCTTGAGCATTAGGATGAGTAATACCTGCGTCTTGAATTCTTTTTACATAATAAATATTAATATAATTACTCGCCTGCGAAGAACCTGGTTCAATGTATAAAGTGAGTCTTGTTTTATCAATGAATCTCTCTATCCAAAATTGACTAGGTACCCCTTGAGTTTTTTTATTGGCTAAAGCAGCATAAGTCGAACGATCAATTTTAGTTAAAGAAATATCACTTTGACCCGTTGCGCCAGCATTCGTTCTGTACGCAGCTGTTAAAATATCAGTTGCATTATAAATAAAAGTTGAAGAAGCGTCTGATCTTGCTGGATTCGTTGTGCTAGAATTTCTTATCGTATTGTCCCAATAAATGTCATAGACTCCTTGTCCATCATTTATATAAATACTCGTATTGGCAACTTCCCAGAAGTGAATTCCTCGATTGCCCCATTCGGATAATAAAATGTTAAGAGAAAAAAGAGCAGTGCTTAAGCTCATTCCAGATGTTAATTGTACATTACATCTTTGATATGCTTCTTGAATGCATTGAGAAACCGAAGGGTTAAATGCTAATGTTTCCGAAGTAGCCATTTAGCCTCCTAACCGTAAAAGATGGTAACTTTATCTACTCCACCAGTAAGTTCTGCATAGGCGTCTGTATTACATTTAAGCCCATTACCAGGAACTTCTATTTGATAAACTGAATCTTCCCCTGCTGTTCCTGATCCTGCTGGTACATCAAAGGTACCTATAATAGTTCCACTTGCGCCACCATCTCTAATTATAATGGTACCAAGCGCTGCTTCACTTACATAGTAAATTCCAAGAACTCTAGCAGGCCCTGCAAAGATTGCTCCATCTGTTGTAAGATGTGTTGATTTTACATCTACTGGATATCCCATAATTTTTATCTCCTATTCTTGCGAGCTCCCGAAGGAGCTCACAAATTATTTATTACTGTAAGTTATTATTTTGTTGGTACAAAACAGTAACTCGAACTTCACCATCAGATGTAGCGCCAGTACTTGTCCACGTAAGTTTTACGTCTGCAGTACCAGTATCAGCCCATGCTAATGCACCACCAGATTCAGTTGTTGGATATTTACGTCCAACGCCAGAAGCAGTTGTGATCTCAAATGAATTGACAAAAGTAGCATTACCGCCAACTGTATCTCCAACACTGAAAGTGCAATTTGCACCAGCCATTGCTGTAGGACAGTCAAGAACGATATCTATGATTTGTGAATTAGCTGGAATAACAACAGTCGTATCGTTTGCAGCAGAAGCTCCATCATCTAAAGTAGCGCCTGTTGAAAATGTCTGTGCCATTACAACTTGTCCAGTGTTTTTTACATCCGATCCTAAAGTAGTACCAGTCGTATTCGAAATAGTACCCGCTTTAATTGGACCAGAAAATGTAGTTGTTGCCATAATTATAATCCTCCTAGTTAATGAATGCTATCTCTAGGCCGTCGACTATACGCGTTAGCATTCTATTAAATAATTGTATAGTACTTTTTTTATAGCTTACTTTTACGTAGAGCGCAAGGTATCCTGTAGTGAAAAGTTGATTTTGGTGATAGCGCTTAAGTGGCTATCGAAACTTCGGCCTGGGCGTCTTCAATTTTGTTAACACGGTGAGCAACTTTTGCTTCTTCTAATTTGATTTGAGTGATAACTTCTTTAATCTTATCATCAATCAAAACCATGTTCAGAGTATATTTACCTGATTCGTTATACTCCTGCTCCCAATCTAACTCCAAGGACCGTTTTTGTTTGTATAGTTCTTGTGTCATCTGTTACTTCCTCATAAGTAATCCATTTACCTTTTTTACTGGTAAATCCATCAGATTCGAACTTTACCTCATTTTTTCCCAGCTTGTCAAGGATAGATTGTTCAATACTTTCAGCATTATCTTCAGCCATTACAGTAAAATTGGCATAATAGCCGTGAAAACGTATTTGTATTCGGAAGTTTTTCATAAGTCTAATTTCTAACTTTATAGTCGAAATGAGGCGGAATTGTGTTCCGCCTCAAATCTTAATTTGATTACGCTCCTGGTGTACCGAAAATACCTCTCCAGTCAGATGCGCCAAATACGTATCTTTCCCGAGCTTTGTATCTTACGTTACCAGTATCAAAATCACCTTCCATAGAAGTTTTAAGAGGTGCTCTATCGAAATGTTTCATTCCGTTAGGTACATCTGTGATTAAGAAGAATGCATCAGTATCGTTTAGATAATGGTTAACGAAATAACCTTCTGGGACCATGCCCATGTGTTTAAGTGCGTTAATGTCATTATCTGCTGTACCGACTCTGCCTACAGATTTCATCAATCTTTCAGCTACGAATTGCAGGTTAGTAGGTATTACTAATCTTTTCGCCTTTGCTGCAACTTTTAGACCACGTTCATCTTTAGTGTTCGCAATGTCTATCATACATTGCTCTAATGATGTTTCGTTAAGGTCAGATGCGGTTGACAAAATGTTTGACTGATTACCAGATAACGTTGGGTGACTCGCAATCAATAATACTTGACCATCACCGTAAGTCGGATTACCCGTTCCAGTGAAGCCATTATTAAGGATGTTAGCACCTTTCGTATTCTTAGTACTCGCCATTGATCTTGCCAAAGCTTTTGTATAACGAGACGCAAGTCTGTCATACAAGTTATCTTCAATCGCTTCTTCAGTGATTGAGAAAGCTAATGCAATCGTTTCCATCGTATATCTTGCAGTGTAAGTTTCCTGAGCTGTGTCAAAAGCTACCCCTTGACCTTCAGGTTTAACCGCTGCGTCACCAAATCCAGATAACATTACTTCTTCTTCAAAAGCTCTGTCTGAGGACTCAGTTGCAAAGATATCTTTGGTTTCGTCTGCGTATTGTTTATATTCCAACCCGAACAAGGCGTTTAAACCGGGCTCGAGCTCTTTAATTAGCTGCTGTCGTGATATTGCCATAGTCTATATTCCTTATATTGCCGCGTTGTAATAAATATGCTCATTGAATTTTACAATCCAATTAGCATTGTTAACCGCAGTACCTAGGTCGCTGTTTGATGGATCTTCAGAAACTCTAATTAAAGCCATTTGTCCAGTACCATTGTAGGACGTTGCTCCAATTTCTTCTTTTGATCTACCATTAGTAACAGCTGCCCCGGCAGTGTAAGCCATGTCGACAGATCTGCCGACACAAGTTTGCACTAATCTGCCTGAAGTTTGCACTTCAAAAAGATCCGCTGGGTCATCATACACAAACGCCGTCGCGCCAGCCGCAGGATTTGTTACATCAATATCCCCAGGCCAGTAATTGTTGAACGTTGGTTTTCTAGTAGTTGGATCGTCGTAAAAACAACCGTTAAAGATACCTACATTACGTGTTGAAGATGTAGCTGCTGCTTGTCCGACATATCCTGCAGCAATTGCTGCTCCAGATTCATCAGTGCCAGCACCCATTTCAACAATGTCACCTGCATAAATTGCAGATGTGTAACCACTTGCGATTACATATTTTGAGGTACCATTAGAAGTTGGTCTACTACCGAGTCCGCCGACTTGTCTAAAGCCAAACGCTGCGTCTTGGTTTGCCATATTATTACTCCTTGTGTGAATACGTTAATATTCACTGTTAATTAAAATCGATGATAGGAAATTGGTTGTTATTCCGAGAAAGACTTAATTGTCCTTCTTTGTACCACCGAATTGTACGCGAGACTGCCTATCTTGTGAGATCGGCATACTCTTATGTTGTTCCCGTTTTAAATCGTGTTCTAAAGCTTCGTTCGCATCTCGGGTCATATTTCTAAAATATTCATCACGAGACTTGGCGATTTCTTCAGGTATCCTTGCCAACACAAGGCCACCAACTCCGATCATTCCCTTATACTTACCTTCCGTGATTATAGGATATTCGGATCCAGGGTATTCATCAGCTCGGACTAGTTCCCAGCCGGTTCTGAGTTTACCTTGAACATTCTTGGTATCATCAAAACCCATTGTTTCTACTCTGATCCATCTATGCCTATAGCCATCTGGGGCTTTGGGCGCATCTAAAGATGATGGTGGAGTCCATACTTTTGGCCTTTCAGTTTTAGACCTAGTCTGGCTCGCACGAGAAGTTTTTGTATCTTTTTCCATATTATGCTCCTTCCGTGTTTAATAATTGTTTCGCATATTCTTCGAGTGGCACGCCTAATTTTCGTGCAATCTGCACTTGTGACGACGTGAGTTTCACATTTTTGCGCCCAGGTTTCACACTTCGTTTCACCGAAGCAACTGTCTGAACAGTTTTGGACGTATCTTTAACTGTTTTACCAAATTTATGCGGAAAGTCAACTTTAATTCTTTTGTCGATCTCTGCATAGTATTCATCGGACTTAGGATCGAAACCCTCTTTCTCAACTAAATCCTTATGAATTTCGAACGCTGTAAAAGTCATTGCTCGGTCTTGACCAAACCATGAATTTTTTGTCGCCCAATTTTCAGCTTTTTCATCCACTTGGGGAAGGCTCGGAGTTTTATCCGGTGTTCCTCCACCATATGCTGGAGTGCGTGGCTCCTTTTCAAACTCTTCTCTTTTTAACTTTTGAGCTTCGATTGTACGAACATCACTTGTTAAAGCACTTAATTCTGCTTGAGCTTCAACTTGTTTTGCCGTGTCTCCAGCTTCAATAGCTGTGGCTAATTTTCCTTTAACCGCATCCAATTGGCTTTTAACTCTTGTCTCTGAGTCTTTAAGATAAGTAGAATCTAACTTTTGATATTTAGATTCCCATTGTTTTCGATTATGTTCAACGCCTTTAGCATAATCGAGTGCAGCATCTTTCTGTCGTTCTGCCTCTCTCCATTTCTTAGTAAGTTTAGCAATTCTTTTATTAACAGTATCACTATACTCTTCTAGTTTTTCGTCTTGTTTCTCAGGTTTGCTATCCTGAACAACAGGCTGTTCATCAGATTTCTCAGATGTGTCAGCGGGCTTAGTATCGTCTTGCTTAACTTCTTCATTTTTTTCCTTTACTGGTTCCGTTTCGGTAACATTCGCTGTTTCCTTTTCTTCTGGTAATTCAACTTCGGCACCCGGACCCGTCGTGTCGATGTCTACCATTTTTTCATTTTTCTTTTCTTCTGGCATAGTTCCTTCCTATGTTATTGGTTATAGTTCTTGCAAGATCTCTTCAGGATCTTGTATTGTTGCTAGAATCTCATCTTCATTTAAGATTCTTACTTCCCCTCCCATAATTTTAAATCGTGATCCTGCATAACGTGCAAAGATCACCCATTCGCCTTTCTTACACCATGGTCCTTCAGGATAACGTTTTTTATCGCTATAACAATCGGGTCCCATCGCTAGTACTAAGCCACATACAGTAGCTAAGTGTTGTCTTTCTGCCGCTGTATCGGCTATATGAATTCCACCTTTGGTAACTTTTTTAGGTTGAAAAGGTAGAACTAAAATTCTCCATCCAGTAGGTTTAGGAAGTCGTTCTTGTGAAGGGGGTTTATTTCTTTGTGCTTCTGCTTCTTCAGCAGCTTTTTTTAAATCTGGTTCTAAAGCTAATTTAACTTTTGGTATTTCCTGGTTCTTTGTCGATTCTAACAACGTTTCCGTCTTTTTCTTCATAAAGCTCCTTCTTGTTAAGCAGGTTAGAGATTTCCTGGAGCACTGATTCCAGTGCACTTATTTGTCCGGTAATATATTTATATTTATCAAAGTTGTCAACCCCACCCGACGTCACATTGATTGACAAAGCAGCTAGCTGTTGTTTTATAGCTCGCTGAAGTTTGTGCACAAACACAAATTCATCCATTATTTTTTCCTTTTTTTCTTCTTCTTTTTCTTTCCTACAGGTTTACTGCCGTAAGTTTTAGTCCAATCTCTAGCAATCTTAGGTTCATTTTTCCAGAGATATCGTCTTTGTTTTTCTGATTTAAAAGGCATTATTTCTTTTTAAAACGTTTCATCTTTATCTTCTTTAAATACTCTTTTGTCAAATTTCTTCCTAATGTAGGTTTAATTTTAATGGTTTTTAAGGGGTCTTTAATAGGTTTTCCATTCTTTATGGTCATTTTTTTCCACCACCATTACGGAATATCTGAGTTCCCTTAATGCCAAAAACGCTCGCCACGACGAGAATCCATAAATTTGTGAACCATTTTGGAAGGTTAGAAAAGTACTCAAAAAAGATCTCTATCTTTTGCATAGCCGCCGGATCCTCTGTCCAGACCGACCAAGCGAGCACCAGGATGGGGAGCGTAAGTATCGCAAGTACGATTTCGTCCTTGTAGTCGTTTTGCCGTGCTTCTAAAAGTTTGCCCTGGTAAGATTCCTTGCCCTCGGCCATACGCGTGGCATGCATAAGCTGTGCATCAGACATAGCCATCTTAGTTTTTTGGCGGTTAGAGTAAATTTTACTTCCAGCTTGTAGTGCAATTTTTGCTAAGCCGAACCAGGCCATAAATTAATACCAGCCAGCTTTTGATTTTTTGTCTTTGAGCATTCTTCTTTGTCCACCAACTTGTTCTTCTAGTGGAATTTTTTCAGATACTTTGTACTCCACTCCACCTTTTGCATATCCATCTTTATTGGTAAACTTTTTGAAGTCAACTCCTTTATAAAAAGGTCTTTGTTCTTTTGACATTATGCTGCCTTCCTTTTCTTAGCCATTTTTTTGAAAGTCTTAGCTAAAGCTTTAGCTCTACCTGTACATCCAGGTTTAGTGATCGGTGTACATTTTCCTTTAGTGCCTCTAGCTTTAATAGATTTGTTAACTTTTTGAATCCATTTGCCATTACCACCTTTTTTAAGGCCTACACGTCCACCTTTATTATATCCTTTATTTAATTCGCTGTGAACTCGAGCAACTTCAGCTCGTCTATTTCGATTAGATGGTTCAGCTTCCACACGACCTAATTCTTCTAATAAGTTCGTACGTCCGCCACCAAATTTTAATCCAACACGTCCACCTTTATTATGACCTGTTCGACCTTTAGAGCCACGTCTTTCACAGCCATGGCCTTTTATTGAAATGTCACCCATTCTAACTCCTATTTATTTACTTTGTTTGAACGACCAAATTTCTTTTTACGTTTTCCCCATTTTCCGTAAGACTCATCTCTTCTAGCTTTAAAAGAAGCTTTCTTACCAGATTCTTTGCCGCGTCTAGCACTGATAGATTCATCTTCTCTATCTTTGTAGCCCTGTTTTTTTCTTTTTTTAACAGATCCACCTTTTTTCATGCCTTCTCGGCCGTAAGGAAATCTTACTGAGTAAGGTCGTGTTCCAAAATCATCTCTCATATTATAACTCCTAGTTATTTATTACACTAACTTCGAGGGCCTTTCAAGGTTTTTACGTCTTTTCTTTTCATCACATCAGAGCGCATCTTAGCCTTGTTAGACATCTCCTGTTTAATTAATGAAGTTTCAGCTCTCATTTCAGCTAAATCTTCGTTTTGTTCGAGTTTTTGCTCTGTCAGATCCCGATTCTGCATTAGCTTAGTTTTATCTAAGTTAATTCGTTCAGTAGTTTCTTCTTGTTTTCTAAAATTCTCCATAGCTTTTAAATCAAGCTCTTGAGCCTTTAATTTGATTAATGGATCACTATCTAACATGGATGTAATCTGTTTCTCTTGTTCCATAAATTCAGCGGTATATTCAGCAATCAAAACCGCTTTTCTAGCTTCCATTTGTAAATTCAGTTGTTGCATTCTTTGTTGAGCTTCAGGTCCTTGAAGTCCTTGTTGCTGAGCTTGTTTCATCTCCATAATCTGTTTAGCAAATTCTAATTCAATATGTTCTTGAGCCATTAAAGAAATATGTTCAAAAATATTCTTTTCTAATGCAGCCATAATCGGAGGATTATTTCTAGCAAAATTAGTTGCCATAAAATTCATATGAGCAGTAATGTGCGCTCGATGATCTTGATTACGATAAGCTTGAAAAGGTTTCATTGCCATTGCATCAATATGCTCTAACGCCGGATCTTTAGGAACCGGTGGTGGAGGGGGTGGTAAAAGTTGATCAATATTTTTTAATCCTAATGCTTCATACATTTTTCTATAAGAAGCATACATATTATGCATTTGTGGATTAGACATGGCTAATTGTAATTCGGTTTGTGCTAAACTAATTCTTTGTGTCATGGAGAAGATATTTGGATCCGCAACAGGAACAATATCTACTCTTTCATCAAAATCCATTTGCTTAATCATTCTTTGTCCACCGACAACATCATAAGGATATTCGGCGGGTAGATACTGGGCAAAAATATTGGCCAGTAATTTAAATTCTTTTTTAAGACCATTGTAGAGTCGTTTATGGATTGCGGACATTACCCTGGAGCCACGCTCTAAAAGGGCTACGGTCGTACCAACAGCGGCCTGTTGGTTCCCGTCCCCGACCTGCATGTCCGCAATGGACGCGAATCTTTGTCCTGCTTGAACAACAATTCCCATCAATTGCAATAACGTTTGTGATGGTTCTTTATAAGGTAAAGGATAAAAAGCTTCTTTTAAACTTCCGCCTGGAGCATCTACATCTCTAAATTCACCGGGTTGTAAAGGTTGGGCATCATCTCGTACTCGAATGCCGCGCATTTTAAATCCGGCGGGTAAATTGGATAACGTTCCAGCATCCAATAATTGACGGAGAGCGACCGTTGCCGTTCTGCTCAATCCGCCAATCATGTGAATAAGTCCAAAGCCGTAAAAACCAAGTCCTGGTAGGAATTTGAAATGGACAAAGTAATGGACTTTCTTTTTTGCTGGATCGTTAGGTTGGTAGTTTCTTCTAATTGATAAAACTTGTCTTGCACCGGCTTCTAAAGTAACGATGTAGGGAAGTTTAATTCCTGTAGGTTCGCCATCGTCTCCGACATCTTCAAAGCCCTCTAAATCTAAATTAATATGACATTCTAAAACCGTAAAGGTCGTATCCGCTGCGGTTGAAGTATAAGTTTTTCTAGTTCCTTCTAATTTACGTTCTTCTTCATGAACTCGGTCTTGGGTAAAATTAGGATGTCCTAATTCAATATCTGAATAAAATCCTGAAACTTGAGCTTTTCGAATATCATTTTCAGACATATACATTCTTTGAAAGATTGCTTCCGCATCCTCTAATGAGGTAGCAGAATACGGAACAATCAAGTCATCCGCTTGTACGAATTTTGAAACCGCTCGACCGATCATTTCATCATAATAAACTTTTTTAAATGATGAACCGGCTAGCGGTAAATAAAATAACATTTGATCAAACTCAGCTTCATACTCTGGCATTTGATTCATGATTTGATAATTCATGTATTCTTTCACACGGGCCGCTTGATCTTCTTTTTCACGTGTTGCCATTCCTAAAATTTGAGTTCTTACTGGGCCATCAGCAGGTAATAATTCTTTATAGGCTGTAGCTTGAAACTGAGTAACCGCTTCGGCTAAAACTGGATGCGTGGCTCCAGATGCGCCTTGGAACGGTTGAGATCGATTAACATATTTAAATCCTAATAAATCTAAACCCGTCGTATAAGATTGTTCCCAATCTTTTCGAGAGGATTTATAATCTTCGTAATTTTGATAAAGAACCGAGGCAAGTCGATTGACAACATCATCAGGAAGAATATCGGCTAAATTTGAAAAATGATCTTCACTTCCGGGCCCAGCTACTTTACCAGGCTCAAATTCTATTTCAGCGCTACCATCTTCATTTTCAGTAACTTCAACACCCTGATCATTAACTTCTTGAATTTTTTGAGATTCTTCAATTTGAATTTCTTCAGGGGATTCAATATAAGCTTTTTCCTTCACATTCGGAAGGGCTTTGTCAATTTTGTCTACCATAAGTTCCTACGATTACCCTACATTAACTTGTTTTGGATTAGAATACAAGCTCATGATCCCATCAGAAGCAGGGCCTGATAATGGAGGCACAGCTCCGGGTCGTCTTGCAATCTGTCCCGTTTCAATAATTCCCCCAGCGGCTTTCTTGGGCCATTCGTCTTTAGGCACCCAATCCGGCACCTCTCCTTCGATGAATTCGGGAGTTCCTTCTCCTTGCCATCCATCAGGAGTCATATGTCCTTCAGGATCGGGTAATAAAGCACCTTCACCTTCAATGTCTCTATAAATTTTCTTCTTAAAAGCTTCATCCACCTCTTTGTCTGTTTTACTATAATCACTAACATCCACAACGCTACCATCTTTCATTACCATGTTTTTTCCACCCGTCATCTTTTCTAAACCGGCAACAATCTCATCTCCGTCGTCAAAAATATCCAAATATTCAATATCATCTCGATAAGGCTGAGACTGATCGGGTTGAGTATAAGTAAATTCGGGTTCGTCCACTTTAACTCTTTGATATTCCCATGCGCCAGGATGGTCAGGATCTACACCAAATTTCTGATAACCCGCTTCTCCCGGTTTAAAGTTAATTTGTCGAACCGCATCATCACCCCAATTATCAGTGCCCGTCCAGGACATACTAACTTCTCCTGTTAATGGATTTTCTGACATAGTGACTTTTTCATATTCGTTTTTAGTAATATAAACATTCTCTCCCCCTTTTCTTTTTGCGTGTGCATCCATATATCTTCGTGTCACCGGAATCATCATTTCATAAATATCACCGTCCACATAATGTTTGTCCGCCATCGAAATTAATTTGCCGTGGGCTTTAATCTTCGCCACCGCTCTTGGAAACCACATCGGCATTCCTTCCACACCTTGAAATTTAGCAATGGCTTTCGGCACTGCTTTAGCAACAGGAGCTTTTGTAGTTAAACCTTTACCTTTAATTAATCCTGTGGCTGTTGCCGCTAGTCCTGCAATCCATTTTAAAAAGCTTCTTCGGTCCATACCGCCCGTTTTCATGCCGACTCGCCCGCCATCACTGAACCAACTAAAGAATTCTTGTTGACGATCTTTGGCTCTTACATCTTCACGACCGGATTGGAACTCATCCACATCTTCTAATAAATTATTTAAAATTTGTTTTTGTTGATCCAGACCCACCATTTGTCCACCGAGTTCGAGTTCTTCGGAGCCTAAAATTTTAGCGCCTAACGAAGTCGTTCCTAACCAACCCTGTTTCATAATCGTTCTTAAAGTATCTGCATCTTCTTCGCTAATATTTCCGTGTTCTCGCATACTATCTAAAATAGAATTTGTGTCTCGAACATCTTTGTATTTATTCCATCCATAATTAGCTGCACTTAAGGCACCAATGCCCCAACCAATGGGGGTTGCTCTTAAAGCCATTCCACCGAGTCTTGCTAAACCCGAAGGAGCTAATTCTTTACCCGCTCTTAAACCAAACATAAGTTGTGTTCCACCGGCTCTTGGTGACATGACAGCGGATCTTAAAGCTCCGGGAATATTTCTTGGATTTTTTAAATTTTTCATTTGAAACAATCTTTGATTTTTAGGATCTTTATAAAAAGCTTCTTTAGCTTTAGCGGATGCTTTTGTTTCCCATCCTGCTGCAAAAATCACATTCAAAGGATCGGTTGCCATGCTAATGGGATCCACGCCTTCTTTGTATTGATATAATTTTTCTGCGGCTAAGGCCGGTGCGACTAATGCTGGGAAACTCGTTAAAGCTTTACCCGTTTTTGTAAAATCTTTAGCACTCGCAAATAACGACGCGCCTAATAAAGCAGGAATCGGAGCCAGTCCTGATTTAATCGGATTGTCTGCGATCCAGTTTAAAATACCTTCTTGTGTTTCGGGTTCTCCTTCTGCGTTATCAAATTCTCCTGTGGTTGGGTTATACTTCATGGTGTCGGCTTGAGCTTCTTCTCCAGCTAGCAATGCGTACGCACCACCGCCCACGGCTCCGGCCCCACCAAGAATTGCGCCAAGTCTTCCGCCTTTCGGAACTTTATTTAAAATATTTTTTGCCCAATTAGAAGCTCGACCTAAAGCTCCTCCTTTTTGCTTCGCATCTGCGACTTTTTTAAAAACTTCATCTGGATTTTCATTTAAAGCCTGAGCCATTTCTTTAGGACATCCTCCAGGAGGACCTCCGGCAACAGTGCCAAATCTTTTTCCTTTTCCGAAAACAACATTGCAGATTTGAGCTCCTGGTAAATTTGCCGCGTCTAGAATAGGTTTTACAAGTTCCTCATTGGTAGAAACAGAAAACAAATTAACTAATTGGTTAACCATGGGTCGACTTAATTTATCTAAATCTTTTTTTAAAACTTTTTGACCTAATTCTTGTGAAGCGGTTAATGGGTTTTTATAACCTTCCACCAAAACCTGTTCCGCCAATTCTTGTCCACCTTTTAAAGGATCATCCAACTGGGTAAGATCCAAGGAATCCATTAAAATCTTTTTAAAATTCTTTTGCTTTACACGTCGAGAAATATAATCCAGCTGATGGTTTAATCTAGTACTGGCTATTCTTAAGGCATTAAAAGGTTTATTGGCAACTAATTTCTCATGATCTATAGCAAAAACATTTCCTAATTGATCATAACCTTTTTTATAGGTTTTTCTCATTAAATCTTCAAACACTATAGTTCGATTAGGGTTTCGAGGGTCAGGTACTTTTTGAGTTAAAAGTTTATTATAAGCTTTTTTTGCATCGTAAACTTCTTTAAATAATTGAGACTGTCTTCCTTTTGTCCTTAATAAATTTCTATCCCATTTTCTTTGCAAAGGATCTTTAGTATATCTAAAAAATACATCATCTCCTTTTAAGGATTTCTGGCCATACTTATTTTTAGTAACCGTCTCCCAGTTTACAGGCTTACCTGTGTTTTTATAATAAAATTCTATTTGAGATTTTCCGGTTTTATTTCGTTTATGTTGATTCCAATGTCTTAATGCAAAACTATTAATAGTTTCGGCCGTATCAGGACGAATAACTTTTTTACTCCATTGAACTCCCCCTCCTGCTCTATACTTAGCGTCTTCTATAATTTCAGAAAAAGGTTTGCCGAACTCTATAACACCTGTTCTACCGGCAAGGTTTAAAAGCTTCTTATCATAAGGATGTTTAGATTTATAAATTCCTTGCTTTGCAAAACTTTTGCCTTTACTTTCTCCTCCTGCTAAAACTGTCTCGATCCATTGATTATTCGAAACTCCTGTTCGTTCTGCAATCATGGCAGTTAAAGGAGTTTTAGCAAATTTAGTATACTTAGTAGATTTTTCAGGCCATTCTATAACATCGTCTGCTTCCACGATATTATCAAAAACTTTTCTAACTTTATCTTCTTTTTTCTCAAGTAAAGGACGGTACTTCTCAAAAAGGTCTCCTCTTACTCTTTCTGTTTTAACATTCGGATCCTTTTTATCAACACCCACTTTTTCTAAAACAGTTTGCATCTCTACAAACTTTTCACCTTGATTCGCTTTCTCAACTAATCTTTTAGTTAAAGTATCTCTAGCTTCAGCTACACTAGGGTTATAGAATTCTTTACCACCCGCAGCCGCAGATGCATTAACAGCCTTCTCTATTGCTTCTCCAGCTACTTTTCCATATTTAGTTCTAACCCATCTCGCCCAACTAGGAGTCTTACTTAAATCTCCTTTTGCCAAATCTCTTTCAATAAGAGCTTCATATTCTTGTATAGCTTTTAAGGCTTTTTGGCCTCTTTCCGAGTCTTTAATATCTATAAGATTTCCTAATTTTTTAGCCTGTTCCGAGGTTAAAACTTTACCTTTATATTTTTGTCCGGCTCGAACAAATACTTTTCCAGGAGGCGGCTTAAACTGATAGTTTTTTACCATCAAACTCTCCTAAACATGGAGCCGACGCCACCGCCTTGAGCAAATTTATCAGAAGGATCAAACGTATCATCCCAATTAAAAGTGGTCATGAACTCATCAATATCCACTCCGGCTTCATCGGCCATATCTCCTCTGACCCAACGCATTGCTTCCGTTGGATGTCGGACATCTTTGTCGGGATCTTTCATCACCGCTCTTGCTCGTTTAAGAATATCAATTTCTTGAAGGTTATAACCTTCCTTTGCTAAACCTTCATCGGTTAAGTCTTGATCAAAATTCTTCATGAGTCTAATTCCAAAGGGATCTTTCTTTGTACCTTTTTTAAAGCCACCCGTTATATTCTCACCTATCTGAGTCCTCGTTGCAGGATCAAAAGCCAATTTTTCTAAATCAGATGCAGGATAAGCCTTATTCATCAAATCTTCTAAGGTAGCTTTTCTGTTTAATGTCCCCGTTACTTCGTCCGCTAATTCTTTATCACTCATATCGCCAAATCGACCTTCACGTCTTTGAATATATCCCAAGACTTCATCTTCATGATCCATCTTCGCTTGAAATTCTCCTTTGGTTAAATAATCCCCGGGTTTGTCGGATCCTTTTTTCAGAATCGGTTCTCCAATGACTTCTTCTAAAACTTTTACTCTAGTTTCGGTTGTGGGGCCATAACCCGAAGGTCCCATACCAAATTTATCTAAATCAGGAATTAAATCAAAAGCATCATCGCCATAATGTTGACGGAACACTCTGACCGGATCAGGGTGCATGAAATCCATGCCACCGCCCGATTTAATGTCATCACTATTCTTTAAAGATTCTAAAACATTATCTGCTAATTTAATTTTGCCTTTTTCATGTTGAGAAATTAAAAAGGGTCTTACCAGAGCTCTGAAATAACCATCGGACCTGTCCCCAAAAACTCCACCTGCAAAACCTTTGCCTTCACTGCCTCTACGTAGAATATCTTTTCGACTCATCTCACGATAAGCCATTCCTTCAGGAGACATCTCCCAAGCTTTATCCACTAATTTTTTAGCTTGATCCACTAAAGATTTTCCTTCTTTTTCAATCAAGTCGAGTTGGGTTCCGATATCGGCTAACGCATTGTCTTCAGTCACTTTAAATAACGACCCGACTCCCTCTTGGTCTTTAGCCCAGTCAGGAACTCCGTGTTTATCTTTCCAACCTTGTAATTTCTCCCAATCACCAGCTTTTGACATATCTAAATTCAATCGTTTAGCTAAGGTTCGATCCACCGCAGATATTTTCATCGCCTGGTTCAAAACAGCACTTTGAATCTTTTCTTGATCGGCTGCACTTTGAGAAGTGAACTCATCCGGCGTTAATTTCTTGCCTGGACGTTTTGAAAACTGATAAATGCCCGCTTCCGGCTTCGGAGGAGGATTCATCACTTTATTAACGGTTTTTAAATTCTGTAATAGGGTTGCAGCCTGCATATCGTTGAGTTGACCTAGATATTTAGCTTCTTCGTTGAATAATTTCATTAATCGGTCTTTACCTTGAATTTCTAACTCTTTATTAAAGGCATATTCATTAATGGGCGACTCTGCCAGGTTCTTTTTGCTAATTCTTTTAACGTTGGTTCTTGTTCCCAGCCATTGCGTGGGATTGATGCCTAATTTTTGAAATTCGGCAACGAGAAGTTTAAAAATTTCTTTTTTCATTATTTTTTACCCTTTGCTTTAGAACGTGCATAAATATCGGCCACTTCTTGAGCAAAATCTTCAGCTACATCTTGTTTAACATTTGCTTTTTCCGTAAAGCCAGGGATATGCGCTTTTTCCGGAGTCTTTTTTAATTTTTCATTAATTTCTTTAAGACGAATAACGTCTTTATCCGCTGTCAATTTTTTCCAGCCTTTTTTAGCTAGTTTAGGAATTCCTTTAATTAATACTGTTCTGCTCATTAGTAATATGTCCTACCTGTGTGATCTACCTTTTCCTCTTTGTAATCTTCAGGGTGAGCGAGGAATCCACCTTGTCTAAAACGCATAACGGCTTGAGTCATGGAGTCCACCAAGTCATCATTGTCGCCAAAAGGAAAAGCAGCACACTCTTCAATGACTTCTTCAGCAAACTTTTGATCCGGCGCCCATATCATACCAGATTCGAACAAAGGTGCAACCGAATTGACACGAGCGTGCTTATCGTTGCCGCGTGATGGAGTGAAATTCACCACCGGGATATCCATCTGTCTTAATTCATAAGTGAGGGGAAGTCCAGTCGCTTTCGATTCGATAATGACGGTCTCGGGATTCCAATATTTATATTGTTGAAGCGCTCTTCGTCTTAAATCGGGAAATTCCCACCGACCTTTGACCATATCGAGTAAAATCAGACTGGCGGGTGCATCTTCATTTTCATAAAACACGCCCCAGGTGGTAATGGCTGAAAAATCGGCCGTTTCTTTTTTTAAAAAAGCCGTATCATAGCTTTGAATGACATGATGAAGGTCCGGGATCCAATCGTGCTTCCAGTTTCTCCACCATTCCCGTTTAATGATCGCTCCTTCTTCAGACGTGGGTGCTTGCATCCATTGTGCATTCCATTTCGTCGTCGGCAAGGTTGCTTTAACCTTCTCCAGCTCTTCCTGTTTCCAATACTCGGGCCACATCGCAGCTCCGTCGTCCATGATCGCTGGAAACTCGACCACGTCCCATTGATCGGCTTTCACTTCTTTTTGATTTTTTAATAAAAGTCCTGTGAGATCTTTTAAAGACCATCTTGTCATAACGAGAACGATTGAGGCTCCCGGTTGAAGACGTTGTCTTGGTCCTGAGGTGTACCATTCATAAGCGTTTTCTAAACTAGTCTCGGACATGGCGTCTTGCTCGGAGTGCGGGTCATCAATGATCAATAAATCGGCACCCCGACCGGTGATGGCTCCGCCTACACCAGCGGCGAAGTACTCTCCACCTTGTGCCGTCTCCCACCGACCAGCGGCCTTGGAGTCTTCTTGTAAACGAGTTTTAAAAATTTTTGCATATTCCTGGGAGTCAATTAAATTTTTTGCTTTTCTACCGAACCTAATCGCAAGTTCACCCGTGTGGGTAGCTTGAATGATCTTTAATTTTGGATTACGGCCCACCATCCATGCGGGTAGCAGATAAGATGCGAATTCAGATTTTGTATGCCGTGGTGGCATATTAATAATTAATCTTTTAATTTCGCCTGTGGCTAATTTATTAAATTTTTTTGCAACGTGCCTGTGATGGGACCCTTCAATGAAATCAGGCCAGACGCACTTAACAAAAGAAAGAAAGTCTTCTTTAGCTCGGTTCTGTATCTTTTTTTCTGCGTGCATCACCTGATAACGCTTGTAGGTCTTTCGGACATCGGCAGGCAATTTACTAATATCTATATTATCTAGGTTCATACTAGGAGTCCCAAAAAGTTTTTAACACCTATGTCACTCTAAATCAAGCAATTCAACCAAAAGTAGTGGGACCCCTTTTTAAAAAAGGGGGTTGGGGGGTCGATGGTCGGAGGGATTTTTGGGTTGGATAAGGACCCCAACGCGCGTTAGCGCGTTGGGTCTTTAGTTATGGACGAACTAACTCTTGATTATCATATTGTTGTTTGGTAATGGCTCTTCGCTCGCCCAGTAAATCATTGACGAAGTAATATCCATGATCAGTTCGCCAATCTCTAAACTTATACCACGCATTATCACACTCAGTTCTTTTAGGCTCAACTATTCTTCCGAAGTGATTAACTGCCTGGTCGCCAAACTTTCTAAACCAATCATCTTGGCATCTCATACAACACGCGTTGCCACCAAGATAATAGAATGAAGATCTTCTTCTAGTCTGATAATGCTTGGCGCCTTTCGGTCCTCGTATTCTATCCTTTGTATGATAAGTATGGCACAATGGTCCTTGGCAATAAATCATTGGATAGTTCTTTCTCTCATTGTTGTTGTATAATCATTGAACTCTTTACTATCTTTCACAATGTCCAATAATTTTTCGAAAGTTAATAAACTCATAACCCACATTATTTCTTTGTCACTTAAATGTCTTTGCAATGTGTTTATTCTTTCCACAGCTTTGTCCAGATCTGGCGCAGCTGCATGAATAAAAGCAACAGCCGAAAGTATTTTTGGCTGAAGATATTTCGGTAAATGTTTTATTTCTTTTTTAATCATAGTACCTCCCAATTAGTTGCATAACGATATCCTTGCTTATCTAAATCCCAATAATGCAAGAATGGTTTACTGTCTTTTTGTCTACTCCCAAATCCACGACAGTTATCAGTAATAATGCCGAAACGTCTAACTTCTTCGCCATTACTTTTAGTGTATTTGATTTTGAACTTTTTATTGCTTTCTATTGATTTGTCCATAATTAGGGATAATACTTGATTATCCCTAATATGTCAATGGTGTTTATTGTGATTGTTGTTGATTGTAAGCCTTGCGTAGAGCAATTTTTTGCTCTCTTGATATGTTTTTATTTTTCATACCTTTTATTC
>VTLG01005367.1_pt1 | contig 19293 bp, 45 predicted proteins | sample 4694571 | NCBI WGS metagenome assembly VTLG01 (sample SAMN12604809, study PRJNA352737) | marine metagenome | biome: ENVO:00000447; feature: ENVO:00000209|ENVO:00000569|ENVO:01000036; material: ENVO:00002151; isolation source: viral sequences binned using virsorter ...
CTCGGATAAATGATGCACAATCTGTTGCTGATATTTCACAACAAATCGGCACACTGTTTGACTGTCAAAAGAAACTCAATGAGGAGCGTAATAAACAAGCTGGTGTGGGTGACATCAAGTTCCAAAGTAGTATTGATGCAGTTCTTGAAGCCAAAAAATTACAGGAGCAAATGCAAGAAATCAAAACTATGATCAACTTGCGGTTTGGCCCGGACACATGGCAGGAGATTGTAAATCATCATAATCAGAAACTTAGGGAACAAAAGGAAGCGCAGAAGGCGGCGCGTAGAGAGGCTGCAAGAAGGGCCAAGGAGATTGAAGAAACGATTAAAACAACGCTACTTGTCACCTGTATTATCGCGGTAGCAGTGGCATTGTTTATATTCCTGTTTGCAACTATTGCCCAAAGTAGTGCAGAAGAGATTGTATTGTGACGAATTGGTGGAAACGATACATACAGTTCAATCTTACAGCCAAGCTTACAATGCTTGCGTCTGTGGCTATGTCATGGCGTTGTGCAGAATGGTTTATGAATCTTGAAAATCCAACAACGCAACAGTCTGCATTTGTATCTGTAATCATGGGCGTGATGACAGGCGTGTATGGTATCTATCTTGGCAAAGAGGCAAGGACACCAAAAGAATGATGTATCAAGCTATAGTCATTGCTTGTTTGATTGGGACATCAGCCGTGCAGCGTGAACAATGTACGTTTCTTGAGGCGCAAAAGTGGCATGATACAGAAAGGGCTTGTATGAGTCATGCTTTTGTTTTGGCAGAACGTGTGCATATTCACATGAGGGGTTATAAGGCTGTAGGCTGGAGTTGCAAGCCTATGCCAAAAGGGGTTCTTTCACGATGATACAATTATTAGGCGTTGTTGGCAGTCTGGCCCAGACATTTCTTGAAGGCAAAGTAGAGAAAGAAAAGGCCAAATCAGAGATAATGAAGAACGCTGCCCAGCATGACAGCAAGTGGGAAATGATTATGGCTGAGTCCACCAAGGGGTCTTGGAAGGATGAGGTAATCACAATAGCCGTGCTAACTCCTTGTATTTTATCATTTATTCCGGGTATGGAAGATGTTGTAAAATCTGGATTTGAGCGACTTAGTGAGTTGCCGGACTGGTATCAGAACATTTTGTATGTCACAATCTTGGCTGGGCTGGGTTTGAAAGGGCTTGATAAATTTAGGAGAAAGTGATGAGTTTGTATCGCAACATCCATGCAAAGCGTAAGCGTATCAAGGCTGGCAGTGGTGAGAAGATGCGTAAGGTTGGGCAGAAGGGTGCGCCAACTGCAAAGAACTTTAAGCAAGCCAAGAGGAAGAAGCGATGAAACGTAAGTTTGCAAAGGTTCCTAAAACAAAAGGTGGTGTGCCAAAGAAATATGTTCGCGGTGCAAAGAACCCAAAGAAGCGTGAGGCAGAGATCAAGCGTACTGCCAAACTGTATCGGCAAGGCAAGCTGACCCCAGCTATGATGGATCGTATTAGCAAACAGAGGAGTCGCGGATAATGACAAAAAGATATCCAACACTAGCTGAGCAGGTTCAGTTAGCAAAAACTCATCCCAATCCTCAAGCCTATCATCTTTTTCTTAAAAAAATCAAAAGAACAAAACAGAATCAAAAAAGAAATGATGCGTTGAGGGGAATTACAAAATTAGCAGCGCAAACTGGCGTTGACTTGCGAAAGGTAATGTAATGTCTAGGTTTGCAAGTATCTCAGGCGCATCACGGTATTCCAAAGCAACTCTTGATAAGGTCTACAAGCGTGGGCTAGGTGCATACTATTCATCAGGCTCAAGGCCAAAGGTATCCGCGCATCAGTGGGCTATGGGCAGGGTAAAATCTTTTGTGTCTGGTAAGGGTGGTGCAAGAAAAGCTGATTCGGATTTGCTACGCGGTGGTAGCAAGAAGAAAAAGAAGACAACCACAAAGAAGAAGAAATGAACAAAGATAAACTCCGTGAAGAGATAGCCGAAGACGAAGGCTGCAAGTACGAGATATACCTAGACACGCACGGTCTGGAAACTTGTGGTATTGGCCATCTTATCACTGAAGCTGACGAAGAATATGGTAAACCTGTAGGCACCACGGTTGAGCAAGAGCGTGTTCGTCAGTTGTTTGCTCTTGACATGGCTGTGACTCTTGATGAGTGCCGGGTGCTGTATGATGACTTTGATGATCTGCCCGAAGAATGTCAGCACATCATTGCAAACATGATGTTTAATATGGGCAGACCCAGACTCAGCAAGTTCAAAGGTATGAAGGCTGGTGTAGATGCTAGAGATTGGAACAAAGCGGCAGATGAGATGGTGGACTCGCGGTGGTACACTCAAGTACCCAATCGGGCTAGACGTTTGGTGGATCGCATGAGAGCATTGTCAGATGGTAGCTAAACGATTTCAGAATCCCAAGGGTGGGCTGAACAAGGCTGGCAGGGCTTTCTTCAAACGCACCACAGGATCGAATCTAAAAGCACCTGTCAAGAAAGGTGACAACCCCAGAAGGGCTAGTTTCTTGGCTCGTATGGGAAACATGAGGGGGCCAGAGTACAGAAATGGTAAGCCGACACGGTTGTTATTATCACTCCGGGCATGGGGTGCCAGTAGCAAGGCTGATGCAAAGGCGAAGGCAGCAGCAATATCCAAGCGTAACAAAGCCAAAAAGAAAGGAAAGAAGTGATGCCGGGACATTCGAAGAAAAAAAAGATGATGAAAAACGGTAACGGTGGTATGCTGACAGCCAAGCAGAAAACTCTGCCAGCAGCACTGCAAAAGAAAATTATTGCGTCAAAGAAGAAGAGGAAGAAGTAAATGCCGGGACATTATGGTGGGAAAAAAGGCGGCATGAAGTCTGCCAAGATGAAGAAGCAAGCGGCAACAGCGATAGCCATGAAGAAGGCTGGCAAGAAGCCTAAGAAGAAGCGTTAGGTGACTAACTCTCCACCGCTTGCAATATATTGAGCAAGGCACTCTATGACATGTGCCTCTGTTGTGTACGCACTGGCATCTGTCAGCGATACAACGTGCTTGGGTTTCAATGGCTCAAAGCCATGATGCTCTAGTATTCTAAACAATCCCCAGCCTAACAAGATCAGCGCGGCGTAGTAGTCAGGCGCTACCAGCCTCGCTTCTTGAATGTCTATATGCTTTTTTAGCGAAACAACTTTCGTTTCCATAACAAAGTAACTCCCCCAAGCCATTTATGACCCAGTATCCTGTCAGCAACGGCATAGATTTCTGACAAGCCTCACACACTACATAGTCGATTGCTGGCTGTTTAAACGCCCTCTTAGCGTCTTTGTCACGTTTGCGCCTCAATCCCACGTTATAGATGGTTGGGGCTGCTGTGGGGCTTCCTGCCGCCCTTCTGGATAGTGTTGTGTTTCAATGGCCTCTGCAATCGGTTTGAAACCACCTTGTGAAATACCATCAACAATGTTGTCTGCTGATTCCATCATAGTGATTTCGTTGATTGAAACTCCAATCTCATCTCCGTCTATCCACCCTGACAATTCGTAATGCTTGTCGGGTGAAAATGTAATCGGGGCGATTTGTTTCAAAATTGGATCAAAACAAGATAATTTTGCGTTCCCGTAGTCGGGTGAATTGTGCTGTTTCTTGTTATCATTACGAAACATTTTAAAACCCCAAACTTTTTTTCTAACTCTTGTTGGCATTGTTCATCTCCACTTTCAATCTTTTTGCAGCTTCTTGTATGCACTCTGTAAGTTTTTCAGTCACAAATTTAGAATGCTCTTTTGCGTGTTGTTTACCGTCCCGAAACCAACTATTTTCAACCAGCTTAATCAATTCATTTGGTGTTTTCATGTTAGCTGGGCTACATTTCATATCTATATTTTGCAAAAACTTTCTCGCCTGTATCTCCTCTGGACTAAAGCTAGGGTCATCATTTTGATTTGGCACAAGTGCTGGGTTGCTTTTTTCAAAATTATCGGCCTCTGCTTCTGAGTACACAAAGCCAGCGACACCAAGCAATTTTAAGATGACTCTATCTTTAGCGCGTTTTTCAGCCATAGCAAAAGGATAATTATTAGTATTGTTACGCGGTGTGCTTTCACCTATTGACCATTCAGAGAAATCACCCAAGTATCCAGTGACGCAGACAACCGCTATGTTTTTTTCTGCGTCTGTTTCAATTATCATTGGCGCGTCAAATCTCATATTTTGGTTGTGAGCAATACGCTCTAAGGCTTTGTGATAAACAACTGGAGTCCCCCGACAGTTCCACACAGCACCCTGATCGATGACAGGACTCATGCCCACTTCTTCTAAAGCCTTTACGAGAGTGGGCGGCAAGGTTCCTCTAGCCATTTTTTTGCTCCATCAAATCTGCAATTAGTTTCAAAGCCGTGGTGAAGGCAACCATTTGTTCTAGCACCTTTGATTCTAGTTCATCAATTTTCATCTGCATCATATCCATGCGCTGTTGTGTTTCTTCATCCATTTTCTTTTGCCTTCTGTTTAGCTAGCATTGCTACGTTAGCTGTATATTGATCTATAAACATTTCAGTGACTCTGTCGGTTTTGATGTAGGGAAGTGCAGAATCTTCTGTTGGGAAATCATCGTACCCAAAGTGAATGCCTTGGTCATCTGCAATGGCTTTGAGCCTTGCCATTAACAAGCAGCTTCTTGACCAGCCAAGCAACTCATCAATGTCTATATCATCTTGAAAAGACTGTGTGTTTTCCCAGAAATGACGCTTGCTCCAATCTGTCAACAAGCCAAACTCTTGCTTGGTAAGCTTCAAAGTTATCATTTGATTTGTCTTTGGTTTGTTTTTTGAACCTTTTGGTCTACCCATTTTCTTCTCCCTGATAAAATTCTGTTGCCCACATCACCAACTGACCACGGCCTGACCGTCCCTTACGCTTGCGGTGGTCAACCTTTACAAGCCCTTTCTCTTTTAGTTGCTTGTACCGGGCAGTGACTGTGCTGTAGCCATAGTGTGGCAGTCTTGCTTGAACCTCATCAGAGATGCACCCTGTCGTGCCAAAATCCTGTATGGCTTCAAGCACTATCTGTTCCATGCGGTTTGCGTCTATGCTCTCAGCCGCCGCGTGACTTGTTGATGGGTCTTCATTCCGCACCAGCTTGTAAACTGGCGTGGGTGTCGAAAACAAGTCATCCATGTCATCAAGATCTTTCGCTGTAATCATTTCCAGAACTCCCTTGCTAGTTTCAGTATGTGTGGCCCATGTTTCCTTGCGATCTCCGTAAAGTCCGGGGCAACAAGGCCAGCTAGTGTGTGCCAGTTTCCGTTGGCAGCACGAATTAGATTTTGTGTTGTGATCCAACTACGCTTCACATCCTGATACACTTGCTCAAGATGTTGCTCTTGAAGCAGTGGGCAGTTGTCTTGATCCCAAATATGAAAACCTGATGCAGTAACTTGAAGCAGTGATGGCTTTTGACCTGTAGATCTCCAATAGACTGACATCTGTTTTATATTGTTTTCGCTGGGCTGAGTGTCGGGCTTTGGTATGCGCCATGTGCGTGTGCCATCTTTCTTGACCGGGTTGCGTTGTGGCATCTTGCATTTAAGATCGCACAGTACATCACCACCATAAAAGTCACGAAACATCATAATCTTTACATCTAATTCTGGAACGCTATGCCACGTTTGATGCTCACCGTTAATGATGTTGAGTCCATGTTTGTTTTGCCAAGCCTTCAAACCCTCTAGTGCGCTGCCAAGCATATCAGGCAAGTGTTCTCTGAAAGCCTCAAACTCCTCTTTGTCTTTGCCCTCATCCCAATCCCTTGGGACATACTCGTCAAAGTCTGCCATCATGTGTCTTGTAGCTTCAGCAATACTCATACCGTCTTGCTTGCCCTTTTCTGGGTCAAAGTTTTCCAACCCCTCAACCCGGCGCACACCACCCTCAACCGTTCGTCCTGTAAGCATAGGCGTGTTGTCTGGAAACTGTTTGATCCCGTGTTCTGATCTTAGCCACAACTTCAAGATCATTTCGTATTTTGGTGACGTTGCGCCGCTTGCGCTATCGTGGGTGTACCAATCCATTAGCGCGGCCCTTTCCCTATAACCCTCAGTGTTGCCTTGGCTGATAACACAACTCCTTGCCAACCATTCTCCCAATAGTCGGGGAACGTAGTATCAGCATACATTTCGGCTCTTTGACGCAACTCAGTCATAGCCTCGTTCTCCGTTGCGTCTATGATGTAGTAATTTTTTGTTTCTCTAATGACCTTTGGGGCTATGCAATCACAGTCAACGTGATCCTGATAATATCTTTTTGGAATACGATATGTTTTCATTGCTGTCTCCTTTGCTAGCTTTTTTATTTTGGCATAGCGTAAACATATTGTCAACCGATTTGTTCTATGCCATACTGGAAGCCAAATCGAAAAGAGGTGTGTTATGACACTAAGGGAATATTTGAAGACTAATAAGATTAGTCAGGCTCGATTCGCAAGACGTTGTGGGATTACTCGCTCTGCCGTTTGTCACTTCATAGCTGGCAGACGCTACCCAAGCCCAGAAATCATGCGACGGATTCTATTGGCAACAGATGGTGAGGTAAAGCCGAATGACTTTTTTAATCAGACAATGTTACAGGTGCAGCGGTAAGGGTTTTCGCTACGTCAAGGATTGGTTTGATCCTACTGATGTTGTTCCAGAAACTTGTGACTTGTGCAACGGCACTGGCAAGCTACCGCCAGAAACAACAGAGGGTGATGGCAGACTATCTCGCCTTGCTGCGGCTGGTATGTGTTTGCGTTGCGAGACTTTTTTAGATGGCAACCTGACTTGTCCGGTTTGCAAACTAGTTTATGGGGAAAGACATGAAACGTGAAAAATACGATTGGAATGCAATTCTTGCAGTAGCGATAGCAAGCAATGAGGTAGTGTTTTTTGAGGGTCAGCGAGTTACCCAACACAACAAAAAAGATATTTTAACACGATTGTTGTCAAGAAGTAAGAAGATGACTGAGCAAGACAACTTTAGCGTGCCAACCAGAGAAGATATTGCAGAGGCTTTGCGAGTTCCAGAAGTTGAGCAGAAACTTGACAGCCTTGGCCGTGTCTCTCGCAAAAAGAACCCTGCCAAAAGCGTCTTAAAGTGGAGTGCTGGGGATGACAAGACAGAAGGATGACTTTTACCCGACACCTTTTGTAGCCATTGAAGCATTGCTTGACCATGAAAGCTTTGATGGTGACATATGGGAGCCAGCTTGTGGCGATGGTGCTATCTCTGCGCCTGTCTCTCTATACCACAACGTCATCAGCACTGATTTAAACGACTATGGTTTTGGCGAGTCGGGCGTCGATTTTCTCATGGAACAAAAGCTTGCAGCCCCCAACATCATAACCAACCCACCATACAAGTTGGCGCAACAGTTCATACAGAAGGCTATCGACTTGGGTGCAAAGAAGCACTGCTGGTTGTTGCGTTTGTCATTCTTAGAAGGCCAGCAACGCCGTGTCTCTTTATTTGACAAACAAAGGCCAGCTAGGGTTTGGGTGTTCTCTCAACGGCTGACAATATGGCGCGGTGATGAAGAACCAAACGGCAGTGGCACAACCGCTTACGGCTGGTTTGTTTGGGAAGGCAACGCAACAGAAACAAGGATTGATTGGGTATGACTGATAGCAGAAAGAAAGGCGCTGTGTTTGAACGTCAAATCGTAAACTACATCAAAGACCATCTTGGCGAATCATTGCCTGAGTTGCCCAAAAGAAACCTCTCTCAATACCAAGTGAAAGGTGAGGCTGACATTGTGATCCCCGGCTGGTCTATTGAATGCAAAGCCTATGCCTCTGGTGCAACCTACAAAGAGGCATGGTGGGAACAGGCTTGTGACTCTTCTGGTGATCGCTTTCCCGTTCTCATTTACAAGTTTAACAACCGCCCAATCCGTTGTGTCATTCAGTTGATGGCGGTATGTCGCTCTTTCTCTTATGATCCGCAGCTTGTTGCAGAAATGTCACTATCAACTTGGGTTCAAGTCGTGCGCGAGTCGTATGGGGTTGACAAGAAAAATTGACTTGATAAAATCGCGCTTGCGCGTCCCTTAAAGCAATGCCATGTAACGCGTTATCGGAGCAAACCGAATAACCACTGCAAAACAATCCAATTGTAAATAAAAAAAAGCATAGCCTAAGCTTTTAGGCTATGCTTTAAAAAATGCCACGCGGCATTGCTAAGTGTTTAGCTTTTCTTCCCTCTCTCTTCGCTCTTTCTCTTTCAAGCAGTTGTGTAGCTTGGTTACAGTGTCTGGCACGTGCGTTTTGCCAGACTCGTAATTACGAATTGTTCTTGCTATTACACCTAGACGTTGCGCCATTTTCTCTTGGCTGAGGCCTAGTTGTAACCTTTCCAGCTTGATTTTTTTTGCATCCATGTTATTGTCCTTTCACTCCAAAGACTGATGAGTTTGTTAGTGAGTCTCCTAATTGCTAGTTGGGTGTGAGAAGCCGCCATAGCGCAATGCTTTGGCGGTTTCTCTTTTAGTTTACAGAATTCAATCATCGCGCAAAAATCCTTTTAGTCTGTTCTCTGGGTCATCCAAGTATTTGAACAACTGCTCAATAGCAGTGAAGTCTTTTGCTTCAACGTCTAATTCAATTTGATTAACGACTGCAATCAGCAGACCTAAGTCAATATCTTCGATTTCATCATATTTTTTAGCCATTGCTTTTCCCTTTCTCTTTTACCCTCTCTCCTTACCTGTAATCATGCGGCAAGTTAAAGTTCCTGCAAAGCTTGTGGAAGTTTTCGTCAAGCTTGTTAATGTCCGACAAATACAAGTCGTTACACTCTGCAAGCATCGATAAAGCAGAACCCAAAGCAGACTTGAGATTTTTTATTGTCTCAATTTGTTCTGGAGTCATGGCTTTCAAAGCTTTCTCGTTTCTCTTTTCAAGAGCCTCTCTCTCAATTTCATAATCAGATTTTTTAGACATTGCTTTTCCCTTTCTCGTGTGTGTCGCGCAAATCTTCGACTAATTCTAAAGCTTGCATCAATTCGCCATTGTTGCCGTTGATAGCCTCTCTAATTGCAAAGCTTATCCAGTTTAACTTTTGATAATCGTTTAGATTTTCCATTTTTTCTCTTTCTCTTCTAACAAGTTGTGTAATTGCCAGCGATTTAAGCCTCACTGACGGGCTTTGTGATGTCCGGGCTAGATACCAGCCCAAACAAAGTTAAACGGCTTGTGTGGCTTTCTATGGCGCAATTCCAAGCCAATTTTGCAAAACAATCGTTGCCACACTTAAGCACCACCAACCTATGAGCATCACCACATAAGCACCGATAACCATGCCGATAAGCTTGGCAACAATCCGGGCAACGTTGTAATTCCGCCGTGTTGCCTTTGTCGCTTGATCAATATGCAATCGCAAATATTTATTCATTGGCTTAACCTTTCTTTTACCGCCTCAACTGCCCGGATATCAAAGCCGCCAATATTCCAGACTGTTATATCCTCAACTGGCAAGCCGCCATACGTAATGCCATTTTTCCAGTTGTATAATGTAAACACGACACCATCATCTGTGATAAATTGCCATTCAGCATTTGTTTTATAACCATCACCATCATCATGAGGCTTGCCAAATGCTTTGACTAAATTATCAAAGCTTGTCTCAATTTGACCTTGATTATGGGAGCCAGATATTTGACTAAAGTCTGTTATCTCTTGCATTGTTTTATTTCCTCTTTGCTAGTGTTTCTGATCTCATCAGCTATGGCCTAACCATAGGACAGGCAAAGCATAGCCTTGCCTGTTTCGATCTGTCTATTCAGCCGCTACCGCTAGGCTTTCGCTTGCTAGGATAAAATCAGCCGCTTTTTGCGCTTGTCCAAAAGCTTTGATCATGGCGCGTTTGTCCTGTTTCAAAACTTCAAGCCAGTTGTTTAAATATTTGGCATGGTCTGGCGTCGGTTGCTTTTCAAGCCCTAACATAGCACAAAGAAAAGCCGCACCAGTTTCGGCTATCAATTCTTCAAACGCATATGCATTGCTACCGAAACGGCTGATTAGTTTACGATCAAGGCGCGATGAATGGCCTGTCCAATGAGTCAATTCGTGAAGCATAGTTGAATAATAGCTTTGTTCTGGCGTGCTATCCTTGGTGCCTTTAAATGCGCTTTTTTCTGGCATTTGGATAAAATCCGGTTGCGGCGCGTAAAATGCCCGGTTGCCACCGTGTTTGATATCTGCCCCGGTTGCGGCAATAAGCTTTTCCGCGTCATGGTGGTTCAAAACAATTTCTGGCTGTTCATCAACTGGCTTTGCAATGTAGCCGTCAACTTGATCAGCATTGAACACGCAAAAGCCTTTCAGCAATGGCACCATGGCTTGTTCATCTGTTACCTTGTCGGTGATCATCACTTTGTCGAAAAACAAAATGTCTGTACCCTTTGAACCTTTGCGAACCTTGGCACCAAGCTTTTCCCATTGCTTGAATGTTGCCCATTGATTTGATTTGAAGCCGTGCCGATAGGCTGCAATAGCAGTCATGAATGTGTTTGTACCCTGATAGGCTTTGCCAGACACAACATTGTGATGACAATTTCCGGCTTGTTCCTGCCATGGCTTGATCCAATCGGTGCCATGGTCATTCATTAGTTGAAGCACGGCATCTGTTACCATTTGGTAGCGGTCTTTTTTTGTAAATGTTTTATTCATCTGTTTATCTCTCTTTGCTAGTTTGTTGCTCTATGGCAGACGCGGCATAGCCGCGTTTCGTCTCATGAAGACTCATCAGTACCATTTAAAAACCGTGCTTATGCATAAACCGGATTGACTGGCAAAGATCGTGAATATCAACCTTGTTATAGTCAGCAATGTCTAAAACTTTTGCTAATGCGTCTTGAAACTTTTGATCATGCATAGCTTTTGCATGATGTGATCTAAAAAATTTTAGGTCTGGCCTTTTGTCCAATGGATCGGTTGTCATGTGATCGCGATAGTCATTGTTTTTTTGAGTCATTGTTTTGATTCCTCTTGCCAGTTGTTTAGTCACGAATAGATGCGGTGATACAAGGCCACCAAAAAAGTATGATGCCACCAACGCCAAGCACTAGCGGCACGAATAAGCCGTTAGTGTAATGAAAGCCAGTTACAGCAAGGCGAAGGCTTGTCAGCATCATTGCCACACCGAGGACTATTGAAAAGATCGTTGCTTTGTCATCCATTGTTTTGATTCCTTTTGCTAGTTAATAGTGAGAGAATAAGGCAAGACTTGCCGCATTGTCAACCCACGCAATGCATTTTTTTAAATTATTTTTGCATGGCTCCAGCCCGGTATATATATAAGGCAAAGCTTGCCGCGTTTACTGTCAACTTTTTTCATGCTATTAGTAAAGAGTGTACAGCAAAAGCATTGTTGGCTTGGCGTGGCTGTTTGTTGCTGGCATTTGATTTGCTTTGTTGCTTTTCCAAAACATGACCAGACAAAGCGCGATCAGTTTGTGCGCGGCATTGCTATTGCATTGTTGCGCGACGTGCAATAGTGTGGCACGGGGGGTGCGTTATTGTTGCGGTATGCCCGACACGCGCCGCCCTCTACTATATGTGTTAAATGGTACGTTACAACACACAGCCGGAGGTTACATGGCTAGGTTCACGAACTTCAAGAAAGACGGTATTGCTAGGCTGGTAGGCGATGGCTTTAGCTTGGTACAGGCTTGTGAAGAGGTTGGTATTAGTCGTAGTGCTGTGTATAAGCATATGCGGCAGGATGCTGAGTATGATGCTGTTATTAGAGAGGCCCAGCGTCAGAGTGCTGAGAAGGCTTTGGAAGAGTTGGATGGGCTGTATGATGATGCGCTTCATAAGCGTAAGGATTATGACCCAAATGTGTTGAGGGATTATGCCAGTCATGTTCGCTGGAAGGTTAGTAAGGTGATACCTGAGAGGTTTGGTGAGCAGAAGGCTAGGGCTGGTGTAGAGGTTACTGACGGTGCGGTGAAGATACTGTGGGAAAGTTGATACAACTGTGAAACAGGTGCGCATCCCTTACAAGCCTAGAGAGTTACAGGCTGAGATGCATGAGAGTGTCAGGCGTTGGAACGTGCTTGTGATGCACAGGCGCTTTGGCAAGACGGTCTGGGCTGTAAATCATTTAATCAAACATTGTCTAACTTGTGAGTTGCCACGGCCTAGAGTTGCTTTCGTGGCTCCCACTTTTACACAAGCCAAGCGTATTGCGTGGGATTATGTGAAATATTACGCATCTGTCATCCCCGGTGTGAACTTTAATGAAACTGAGTTAAGAGTTGATTTCCCTAATGGCGGTAGACTGATGCTGCTGTCTGCTGAGAACCCTGACAGCTTGCGTGGTATCTATCTTGATCTATGTGTGTTTGATGAGTTTGGGATGCAGAACCCAAGGGTATGGGGGGAGGTTGTGCGTCCGGCACTGTCCGACAGAGAGGGTGCGGCTGTATTTCTAGGCACTCCGGCAGGACATAATCATTTTTATGATTTATTAGAAACTGCCAAGTCAGAAACAGAGAATGGATCTGACCAATGGTACTGGAAGATAGTCAAGGCGTCTGAGAGTGGTCTGGTCAAGGATGAAGAACTAGAGGCCGCTAGTAGCCAGATGACACTGGAACAGTATGAGCAGGAGTATGAGTGTTCGTTTACAGCGGCCATCATTGGTGCTTATTATGGCAAACTAATATCAGATGCAGAAGATAACGGCAGGATTACCAGAGTGCCGTATGACCCAGCCTACCCTGTGCATACTGCGTGGGATCTGGGGATAAATGATTCAACAGCTATCTGGTTTGCCCAGATATTTAGGAGTGGAGCAGTAAATGTTATTGACTACTATGAAAGCAGCGGTGTTGGCTTGGATCACTACGCTGAGATCCTACGTCAAAAAGATTACCACTGGGGAGACCACCTCGCCCCCCACGACATCGAAGTCAGGGAAATCGGGTCGGGCAAAAGCCGCCTCGAAACGGCGTTCAGCCTCGGCATCAGGTTCAAAGTCATCCCGAAAATGAAAGTAGCTGATGGTATCAACGCTGCCAGAGTATTGATCCCTAAATGCCACTTTGATCGTGATAAATGCGCTGAAGGCGTAGAAATGCTAAAACAATACAGGCAGGAGTGGGATGAACGTAGAAAAATGTTCAGGGATCATCCGCGCCATGACTTCACGTCTCATGCTGCGGATGCGTTTAGGTATCTGGCTGTGGGGCTGGAGAATAGACAAGCTGCTGTTCGTCCACCGCAGAAAGTGGCAGTCAATGAATATAATCCCTTCACGATATGACAAAAGAAGACATAGAGGACATAGTTTATCTAATAAGATCAAGTGATTACCACAACTGGTGGGGAAAAGAATACTTTACTGATCTAATCAAAACACCATACAGTTTAGGTCAATATGCAGTGATAAGAGAAGGACACACACCAATATGTTTTGCAACATGGGCATTTCCCAGTGAGGATCAGGTAAAAAAGTATTTGTTAGATCACAGATTTCCGGCAGAGGGGTTTTATGGAAAAGGCAAAGATCCTTGGTTGATTGATTTCATATCTGTTGGTGGAAGACGCAACACAGCATTAGGTTTTAGAAAATTAAAAAGTATGTTATCTAAGAAAGGTTATTGTCAGGCGTTTTGGTTTCGCACCGAAACATCTAAGCTTGGTTTTCACGATTGGAGTTAGTCATGGGTGGTGCAGCAAAAACAATTAAAAGAACAGCAAGAAGACTTACTAAGGGCGTTGGTGATGTTATTGAAAAAGGCATTGAAGATCCTGTTAAAAAGATCGGCAAAGAAAGCTTTGATATTGTTGCTGGCACTACAGACGAAGAACGCAGGGCGATGCTTGGTGAAATGCCTGATATGACACCAGAAGTTACCCCAGAGATAACGCCAGAGGTTGTGCCTGACGATGATACACTTATGGGTAGAGGCACAAGGCGCACAAGGAATCTAAAGCGTTCTGGTGGGGCTGGCACTCTCATGGAGGGCTACGGCGTTGCTTTTGCCAAGCCTAGCCCTAAAGCACCGACAGGGAGTGGGTAATGGGATTTCTTAAACCAAAAGTTTACATACCACCAGCGCCGCCACCACCACCGCCACCATCACAGGCAGGGGAAGAAGACACACAACGCGCAGCGGCGCTGGCTGATGAAGCTACAAAAAAGACAAGAAAGAAAAAAGGTGCTGGCTCTACAATAGTTGCTGGCGCACTTAGTGAAGATCAACAGCAGACATCATCAGGCGGAACACCAACTTTACTGGGGTAAAATATGCAAATGCACAGCATCAAAGAACTGATCGGACGTTACGATCACCTCAAAACCCAGCGTGACAACTGGAACAGTCACTATCAAGAGTTGGCTGATTACATGCTTCCTAGAAAAGCAGATGTTGTTAAAAGTCGCTCTAAGGGCGATAAGCGCATGGAACTTATCTTTGATGGCACAGCCTTGCAAGCTGTGGATCTTCTGTCATCTAGTCTTCATGGGCTTCTTACAAGCGGTGCTGCGCCTTGGTTCCACCTTGACATGAAGGACGAAAACATTGGGCGTGATGATGATGTGCGTGAATGGCTTCAAGATACAAGCCAGAGGATGCTGAGAGCGTTTGACCAGTCAAACTTTGGCACTGAAGTGCATGAGATGTATGTTGATCTTGTTGTGTTTGGCACGGGCTGCATGTTTGTCGAGATGGAAGAAGACGCCCTAAGATTCAGCACCCGGCACATATCAGAGTTTTACATACAAGAAAATCAGTTTGGTATGGTTGATACAGTGTTTCGATCATACAAATCTCCTGTGCGTCAGGTGGTGCAAAGGTTTGGCATAGAGAATGTAACAGACTACATACTCAAAAAACATCAAGACAAACCTGATGAAGAAATAGAAATTTTGCACGTTGTGATCCCTAGAGAGGACAGGGATAAAACAAAAGTTGATAACAAAAACATGCCGTTTGCATCAATCTACATTGATATGCAATCGTCAGCCATGCTTTCTGAAAGCGGTTTCCAAGAGTTCCCGTACATTGTCCCACGATATTTGAAGGCAACTGGTGAGACAATGGGGCGTTCCCCTGCGATGGTTGCGTTGCCTGATGTCAAGATGTTGAACTTGATGTCTAAGACAATCATTCAAGCTGCTCAGAAGCAAATAGATCCTCCTTTGCTTGTTCCTGATGACGGATTTCTTCTCCCAATCCGTACCCAGCCGGGGGGACTGAACTTCTTTAGAAGTGGTAGCAGAGACACCATCACACCGTTGAATACAGGTGCAAACATTCCAATCGGTATCAATATGGAAGAACAGCGTAGAGGGGCTATCAGATCCGCGTTCTTTGTTGACCAGCTTCTTACAGGCGGTGGGCCTAACATGACCGCTACAGAGATCCTGCAAAGGCGAGAAGAGCAACTTAGGGTGATTGGCCCAGCCCTAGACAGGCTCAAGAATGAAATGTTGCGTCCATTGATTGACCGCGTGTTTGCCTTGATGGTTCGCGCTGATATGGTGCAGGAACCACCAGAAATACTGCAAGGGCGTGATGTTGATATTGAATACATCTCACCGCTTGCTCGCGCACAAAAGTCAAGCAGTCTCAACAGCACAATGAAGGCATTGGAAATACTGATGCCACTTGCCCAGATGCTTCCTGTTGGAGATCATATAGATCCAGATGGATTGGTCAGGCACGTTACTGAATCTCTTGGCGTTCCAAAAACAACTCTTAAATCCACTGCTGAAATACAGGAAACAAGACAGGCTAGGGCTGAAGCAGAACAACAACAGGCAGAAGCTATGCAAGAGTCACAAGATGTTCGAGACATAGCACAGTTGGCGCAAGCTACTAGAATGGTAAGCAAGTGAACAAAGAAATAGAAAAGACAAAAGATCTTTACAGACAGACATTTAATACAGACAGTGGGAGTAAAGTGTTAACTGATCTGGAGGCTAGGTGTAACTATAAGACACTTAGCTATGTTGCTGGCGATGCCAATGCAACAGCATTTGAAGAGGGCAAGAGAGCCGTAATTCTTCATATCTACAACATGATGAGAGAGGAGTCATAATGTCATTAGAAAACGCCGAACAGGTAGCCCAGCCAGAGGCAACCCCTGCGTCAGCGATTGAAACGCCAGCAGAGGTAGCATCAGGTGGGTCTGGTAACGAGTTTTTGAGCATGATACCAGAAGACTTGCGAGAGCATCCAAGTCTTACACCTATAAAAGATGTACCAAATTTAGTGCGGTCATACGTCAACAGCCAAAAGCTGATTGGCGCTGACAAGTTGCCGCTACCAGCAAATCCAACAGATGAGGATCTCGACAGGATTGCTAACAGGTTGGGAAGGCCAGAGGCCGCATCAGGCTATGAGATAGCTGTAGATGGCAATATCATCACAGAAGATGTGGCACAAGATTTTGCAGAGATGGCGCACAGTGCGAGGCTTACACCAGCACAAGTGAATGGTGTGCTTGAGTATTACAAAAACCGCGTAGAAGGCACCGTGAAAGCTGATGCAGACAAAAGACATCAATCACAGATAGATGCCAGCAACCAACTCAAAGCAGAGTGGGGGTCTAACTACGACAAGAATGTTGAGTTAGCTATGGGGCTTGCAGAGGAGTTGTCTGATACTCAAGCCATTACAAGGATTGTTCTTGAAGATGGAACAAACTTGGGCGATCACCCTGAGTTTATTAAAGCATTTGCAAAATTTGCTGAGTTCAAGCAATCTGTAACAAGTGAAGATACTGTTGCGGAAAAGTCACAGGTCAATCATATGACAAAGCAATCTGCACAAGCTGAGATAGATTCTATCATGCGTGGGCCTGATTACACCAACCGCAAAGACCCCGTGGCGCGTGATCGTGCTGTTCAAAGGGTTCAAGAGTTAATGGAAGTCGTGCATGGTTGACGGTTTGACAACAAAAGAGATTAGGCTGGAATGTTTGCGACTAGCTGTTGAAAATGGTACAAGTCGTGATATGATACAGCCTCATCTACTCGCAGATGTTTACTACGAGTGGGTGATGCAGGGTAGCGATGGTAGTCGTCCTGCTGACAATCGGAAAGACGAAGGCCACAAGAAGGCCAAAAATTCTAGGAGTGTCCGCGCTGTCGGGTAGCAGTCTGCAATCAAATGTCATTAGGTAAAAGGAGACAGAGATGTCTATTGAAGTAACCACGGCATTTGTCCAGCAATATTCTGCAAACGTGCAGATGTTATCACAGCAAAAAGGTTCTCTTTTGCGTGATGCTGTGCGTGTAGAAAGCATGACTGGCAAAAATGCCTTCTTTGACCAAGTGGGTAAAGCGACAGCACAAAAGCGTACAACGCGCCATGCTGACACACCCCAGATTGATACACCTCACGCAAGACGTAGGGTGACACTTGTGGACTACGAATATGCTGATCTTATTGATGAGCAAGATAAAGTCCGTATGCTCATTGATCCAACCTCTGCCTATGCTCAAGCAGCCGCTTTTGCTTTAGGCCGTGCGATGGACGATGAGATCATCTCAGCAGCACTGGGTACAGCATTTACTGGTGAGACAGGCAGCACATCTACTGCGCTTCCTGCTGGTCAGCAAATTGCTGACGGTAGTGCAGATCTGACTGTTGCTAAACTAAGGACTGCTAAAAAGACCTTAGACCTTGCGTCAGTTGATCCGTCAATCCCACGCTACATAGCTGTAGGCCCAGATCAGATTGAAGCATTGTTAGGTGATACAAACGTCACCAGCAGCGACTTCAACACGGTCAAAGCTTTAGTACAAGGTGAGGTAAACCAGTTCATGGGCTTCACCTTTATCGTGTCAAATCGTTTGTCAAAAACTGGCAACATCCGTTCATGTTTCGCATGGGCAGAGGATGGTCTTGCTCTGGCGATTGGTAAAGATGTGATGGCAAGAATAGATGAGCGTTCCGACAAAGGTTACGCAACGCAAGTCTACTATTGCATGAGCATTGGTTCCACTCGCATGGAAGAAGAAAAAGTTGTCCAGATTGACTGTGACGAATCAGCGTAAGGAGTGGTAAATTATGACTACGAAAAATTCAGATCTTGTAGCTAATTTTGAAGCCTCTCCACAGATTGCCAACGACAGCCAAGAGTTACACGGTGTTCTGCGTGTTGCTCAAGGCACGGTTGCGTTAGCTGCTGGTGACAGCACCGACAATGATATTGTCATGCTGGCTCCAATCCCAAGTAATGCTTCTATCACAGCCATACAGGTTGCGGCAGATGCGCTTGGCGGTAGCTGCACATTCAATGTTGGCATCTATCAGACAGACGGAACTGTTGTAGACGAAGACTTCTTTGCAACGTCAGTTGCAGACGGAACTACAGCGGTTGCGGATCTGAGGACAGAGGCAGCAGACATCAACACGATTGGTGCGAAACTGTACACAAATGCAGGAGCGTCAACTGATCCGGGTGGGTATTACTACATAGCCGCTACATTCAATGCCACTGGTGGCACTGGTGGCGATATGTCGTTTATCATCCACTATGTTGTAAACTAAAGGATTGAGAGGGCGGTGCAAGCCGCCTTCTCTTCTATGGTAGGGGGGGTCAATCCGAAACACCTCCCCACCACCATTTAGGAGTTTGCTATGGCATCAGTGGTTGACTTGTGCAACAGAGCGTTGGACTTGCTAGGCGCGGCAAACATAACGGCGCTGACTGAGAACTCAAAAGAAGCTAGATTATGTAACGGCAACTTTGATGACGTCAGAGATGCTGTTTTGCGTTCTCACCCTTGGAACATAGCAATAACAAGAAAAGCCTTGCCAGCCGACTCAAGCACCCCGGCGTTTGGTTTTTCATTTCAGTTTAGTTTGCCTACAGACCCATTTTGTTTGCGTGTCCTGTCATTTTGGAACAGCAACGTCAACAACGATGTGGCCGCGTATGACAGCAATGTGATGTTTAAGATTGAAGGCCGCAAGGTTTTATCGAATGAAGACACATGCAATATCATTTACATAGGCCGCATAACAGACACCGAACAGTATGATAGCCTTTTGAACAAAGCCATATCAGCGCGTCTAGCGGCTGAGATTGCATACAATATTACAGGTAGCAACTCTGTTGCATCAAACATGCTGACCATATACGAAGCGCGTCTCAAAGAAGCAAAAGGCGTTGACAGTATGGAAGGTTTCCCAGAGCAACCACAGGCAGACGACTTCACAAACATTAGGTTGTAAAACATGGCGCGTGTCTCCACCATAATCACCAACTTTAGAACTGGTGAGATTTCGCCGAAACTTGAAGGCCGCATTGATTT
>VTLG01009779.1_pt1 | contig 19293 bp, 18 predicted proteins | sample 4694571 | NCBI WGS metagenome assembly VTLG01 (sample SAMN12604809, study PRJNA352737) | marine metagenome | biome: ENVO:00000447; feature: ENVO:00000209|ENVO:00000569|ENVO:01000036; material: ENVO:00002151; isolation source: viral sequences binned using virsorter ...
TAGATGCAATGTTATTTTGGAACATAATACTTACGATGATCGTTGTGCCGTTTGGTTGGGCGTTCAACAAAATGTTCCAAGAGGTAAAACGAATACAAATATTGCTAAACAAGACTCGTGAAGAATACGCACGTAAAGATGATGTTAAAGATGATATGCACGATTTAATGGATGCAATTAAAAGACTTGAAGACAAGCTAGATAAAATATTGATTGGAGCTAAATGATGGCTGAAGAAAATACCACAACAACCCCAGTAACAGGTGAATCCTTAATTGAACGGCTTGGAGAACAATCAGAAGGAACTGAAAAAACTGTTCCTGAAGCAGGTAAAATAACTGCAACACCTCAAGAAGTTAAACAAGATGAGTTATTAACAGCACCTACGGGACTGCAAACTGTAGACATGACAACTGGAATGGCTTCTAAAGATAATCTTGCAGTTCCAAGCTCTACAAAAACAGTTGCAAATACCTACGCTGCAAACCTTGTTGGAAACACACCAACAGCAGTTGCTGCAGAGGGTAAATTATCTACTGAATCTCTTATAGGAGACGTACAAGGTGCAGTTTCTGAGCAAGCTAAAGCAGTTGCCCAAACAGAAGAATTAGACCAAAAAGCAACAGTACAATATCAATTATCACAATTATATGAAAGCCTTGAAGAAGGTAAACCTTTACCTGCATGGGCGGCACCTGCTGTAAGAGCAGTAAGTGGTATTATGCAACAAAGAGGTCTTGGTGCATCTAGCATGGCTTCTGCAGCAATTACACAAGCTATTTACGAATCTGGGATACCCATAGCAAAAGCAGATGCAGATAGATATGGGGCTATCCAATTACAAAATTTAAACAACAAACAACAAGCAACGTTACAAAATGCAATGACTTTTGCAGCAATGGACAAAGCTAATCTTGATAGTCGCATGGCTGCGGCCGTAAATAATTCAAAATCATTTCTTTCAATAGACATGGCTAATCTTGATAACAAGCAAAAAACACAAAGTATAGATTATCAGGGTAAACTTCAAGGGTTGTTGACTGATGTTGCGGCACAAAATGCTTCTTCTCAATTTAATGCAAAGTCTCAAAATCAAGTTGATGAATTTTTTGTTGAGCTTGATGGTCAAATACAACAATCAAATGCAAACAGAGTAGCTGCAATGGAACAATTTAACGTAGATCAAGCCAATGCCAACGCTAGATATGTACAAGGATTAAACGACCAACGAGAACAGTTTAATTTAAATATGCAAACTCAAATAGATCAATCTAACGCTGTTTGGAGACGAAACATAAACACCGCAAATACTGCGGCTCAAAACGAAGTTAACAGACAAAACGCTTTAAACACGTTAAATGTAAGTCAATCTGCACTTAACGCATTGTGGCAACGGTACAGAGATGAAGCTTCGTGGTTGTTTACATCGGCTGAAAGTGCGAAACAAAGAGAACATCAAGTAGGATTAACGGCTATGGAAGTATCTGCACAAACAAACATGTATGAAATGAAAAGTGAAAACGATATGTACGGTGCATTAGGGGGAGCAACCCTAGCAGGTATATTTGGCTTACTAAGCCCCAATAAAGGAAATTAATTATGAAAAATTTACTAACAGCTTTAGCAGTTTTTTATGGATCAAGCTACCTTGCATCTTCTTCGGGACAACCATCAACTAAATCTAAAGCGGTATCGAAAAAATCATCATCTAGTTTTTTTGATTTTGAAGTTCCTGAGTCAATACAAAAGTTTTCAAAGGGGGTGGGAGATTATACTTATAAGGGTTTGTTTGGTAAAGGAGGATCTTTACAAAAACTGTCAAACACAACTTTTCCCGGAAGAATAAGAACTCCCGGAGTTGCAGGGGTGCAACCTGTAAAAGCTACAGCAACTCAATTTTACGTTCCCGGAATGTCTAACGAAAGATTAATGAGTAAAGCACAAATTGCTGCAGGCAACCCTCTTATAAATGCTGTATTTGGTAAAGCCATGCAATATAATCCCCGTGTAGGAAGAAACATAAATTTAAAAAAAGCAGGAAATCTTAAAAATATTAAATCACGAGCTAACCCACAACAGGTGTATGTATGATACCAGAACAACCCGATACAAGTGTAGAAGCACTTGACAGATTTAACAGACCCCCTCCCGGACACAGCTTAACAGGTCCTCAAGGAAAATGGGGGTGGGAAAAAGCACCACGTTTTGCAGATCCAGAAGAAGTAATAGATTTTATTATTGATCAAATGGAAACGCCGACTGTTCAAAATGATATGTTATCCTTGATGGTTGCAGGTGTATCTATTGAAGAAATAGTTGATGGTATTGGTACAAGCGGTTTTGCGACGGGTCATTTTAACCCTGACGTTGCTGAACTTATTAAAGCACCTATCGCTATGTATTTGGCGGGGTTGGCTGTAGAAAATGAAATACAACCAAAAATGTTCAACACTCAAGATGGTATGCCACGTGAAGATGCAAACGTTGACGAAGCACAAGTTATGAATATTATACAAGATCGTTCACCAGAAACATTACAAGTTATGGCTGAAATGGAAGGTCAAGAAGAACAATTAAATGATTCTTTTCTTTCTCCTGAGTTAGGTGAACAACCAGTAGAACAACCAACAGAAGAAATAATAGAAGAGGTATAGATGGGATTTACAGCGTTTAAAGCATTTGTAAAAGGGGGATCAGAGCTTGCTCAAAAAGTTGCTCTTGCTCGTTTAGAAGGAGAGTACGAACTTAAAAAATCACTAGGGGTTGCAAAAGCAAAAACATTAGCAGAAAATGTAGGAAAACAAACAACTTTTCAAGCGGGTAACGTAAATTTAACGTTTACTGATTCTGGTTTAAAAAGTCAACCTGAAAGAACTGCTCGTAATATATCAGACATGTTTACTGTTTTAGGAAAAAACAAATATCAAAATTTTTTAAAAGCTGCAAAAAAACTACCAGATGGACAAACTAAAGTTTCAAACTTAAACAACCATTTGTTAAATATAACAAGCTTGTGGGTAGATGGTACTGCAAAAGAAGAAAAAATAGGAGATGTTGCAAAAGTTGTAAAACATGAAGATATAACTATTCCATACAAACAAACATTATCTTCGGGCTACGGAGAAGAATTTATAAAAAACGTTGTAGCACCTGCATACAACGTATCTTATGAAAGATTTCAAAAAAAATATCCTAAAAAATTAGGATTTTTATCTGATAAAAAACTTACATCTGACGGTTACGTTACTTATAATCATATACCTTACATGACTGAAGATTTTTATAATTCTGCAGATGGCAAATTTATAATTAGCCAAGCAAATTACGCTGCAAAAAAATTAGGAAAAAATTTATCTTACAGCGATTTGTTAGCTAGATGGCAGGTGGGTCAAGGAAACGAACAAGCAGACGCACCTCAACAAAAAAAAGTTTGGCAAATATTCTCTGATTTACGTTACGCTATAGGTCCTCAAGGTATAGACCCAAAAAATCCGGGAGATTATTTAAGATTTATTTATAAAGCTAGAGATGATGCTTATAGTATAGGAGTACAGCCGAGTCAATTTTCTAATATGTTAGAAACTTTTTTGCTTCCTATATCAGAAGAAACTGATCCTTATATTTATACTAGTTTAGAAACAAGAGATGCTATTAGAGATAAGCAAAGAGAAAACGATGTTGAACGAAAATATGGGATAGAAAGAAAACAAGCAGCACAAAAAAAGTCGGGTGCGGCGGGGGCTTCCTCTATTGCACGTGCTATGGTTACTGAAATAGAAAAAATTAGAACGTTAAATGAAGGTCAATCAGGTGGTTCACAAGTAGTAGTAGCTAATTTAAAACAAGCGTGGGAAGGTGTTTTTGGAGATTCTGGTTTGTTTTCAGGTTTAAAAACTTTTACAACGTGGAAAAATGACAGAGAAATAGCCAGTGTAAGTCCTGCTGCAAGAGCAAGATTAGATGCAAGATTAAAAAAAGCTAGAAAAATGATGAGATCTGGAAAGGAAGAAGATGAAATATTAGGTAGAATAGAATTTATGAAATTTAATTTAGCTTATAACATGGCATCAGCATTTCAGGGCGGTACTGGGGGCAGAACTATATCTGACCAAGATATTGAAAACATGATGGCCGCTATGAATTTCGGTACGTTTGGAAGTGAAGATAAGGTTATTTCAACCCTTACAACAATACAAGGTATTATGAGAGATGTTTCTAATATACAAGATGGTTATTTAAAAGGGGGTAAAGCTGCATCAGTATCATATTTACTTGAAAAAACAAATGAAGCTTTTGGTGTTGATTATAAAGGAACAGGTAACTTTGCGGATTATGCTACTAGAAAATTAAAAGGTGATAAACCTAAAAGTCGATTTAATAGAAAATACACTACTAAAGAAGTTGATAACCCTAACTTTGATTCATCTAAAGCCGAATCTCCAACCAACCCAAAAACAATATTTACACAAGTACCCGTAAATTAAAAAGGATAATCAATGGCACAAAACGAAGATACAAATGTTTTTCCCAAAACTGAAATAGAAGAAAACGTAATATATAGAGGGCCTAAAAGTGCAGTAGCTATTGCTGACGAAAAATTAGGCTTAACTAATGAAGCCACAGTTCCTGTTAGATTTGGCGACCAACCCGGACAAATTATTGTAAATCCTTTGACCGTTGATAAGGTTTTTAATTATGGTGAATATTTTGATGAGAAATTTTTTAATGATAATAATATAACTGATTTTGTGTACGGGGATGGTAATACAACACAATCTTTTGATACTAGTATGCCTTACGAAAAAAAGGTAAGATTGTTTAATCAATACCAACCAAAATTTTTTATATCAAAAAGTGCTACAGAGGTAGATGACGCCGGGGAGCTAAAAACAGTAGGCATACACAGTACTGATGAACGTATAGATATGATGTTAAGAAGTAAAATTGATGCTAAAATTACAGCAGAAATGGAGAGAGGAGTTAAACCTACATTTATTCCTAATCCGTTTATTGATGCTCCTGCTATGCTCAGCACGGAATATTACGCAACAGATGAAAAAACAGGCAAACTATTGCCAAGTTACAGTGAAAGTCCGGGTCGAAGAGCAAAAGAATTTTTAAGGTGGATGGATAAAAGTTTTCCAAACATGAGTGCTAAAACAAAAGCAAGTTTAGTAAACAGAAACATATACGGAAGAGATGATTTAAAATTTAAAATGCCCTCACAAATAGAAAACGAGTATTATGATATTGGTGATTTGTATCGTAAACCCCAAGCAGCGTTGGCAGGGTCGGGAACAGTTTTGGGTGAAAAAATATATACGTTAGCAACTGATATTCCTAGAGCAACAACTGATTTAATTGTGTCGGCTATTGGTGGGGGTTTTGAACTTGGGTATGACGGATTAAAAAATCTTTATAATGCTTTTATATCTGGTGAAGCAACCTTTAAAGACCAATATCAATTAATGTATAAAGGAGATGGTTGGTACATTCCAAACCTATTTTCAGAAAAAGGAAGGGATTTAATACGTTCTTTTTTAGGACCTGATGCTGCAGAAGTTTATCAAAAAAGACTTGCAGAAGATAATGTGCTTGTTACTAAAGATCAAGCATACAAGATATTACATTATGCCGATGACACAATGGATAAAATAGTTTTGTTAAGTCCTATGCTATTGGGTGAAGCTGCTTTACTTTCACAAATAGGAAAAAAAAGTTCAAAAAAACTTTTTGAAGAAGAATTTAAATTGTTTGAAGCAAACAATAAAGGTCTAAAACCACAAGAGTTAGTCAATGCGTTTGTTATGGATAGAAAATCAAAACTTCCTATATATAGTGCGTTAAAAAGATATTTAGACAAAAGTAGAGTAAAAGTAGGTGCTGAGTTAACTGAGTCTGCTAAACCTGTTGAACTACGTAGTATGGTCATTGAAGCTAAAGAAAAAGTTACGAGTTTGCGAGATGAACTTGCTGAAGCATTAAAAATAAAAAGAGCAGAATTAAAAGGTCTTGGCCCTGAAGAAAAATCTCTTATGACTCCTCTTTTAAAAAGAGAGTATTTAAATACCGATAAAATTAAAAAATTAAAAATACAAAAAGCAGAAGCAGAAATGTTTGTTCGTATGGCAGAACAAACAAGTAGTGTTCCGAAATATATGAGGGAAATGTATCGTGATACAACCACTTTTTCTGTAATTGCCGCAGCAACAGGACAACAATTAAATGTATCTTTTGGTTTGCCACCTGAAATAGGTTATTTATTTGGATTAGGTACTTTAATGGCAGCCCAGTTTAGTCAAAATAGTAATTTCCCTTTAGGTATGAGATCTTATTTAGATGCTAAAGATTACAACCCCGCAAACATGTTAACTTATTTTAGAAAAAGTGGTGCGTTAGATGAGAATATGACTTCTCAAGAAGTTTTAAATATTTTAAAAGGACCTGATTTATCAAAATTTAGTAGTAAAAGAGAAAGAATGATAGCTGTAGATTTAGCAAAAAAATTAAATAGTTTAAGTCCAGAGTTAGGAAAAGAAATTGCTGCAAACATTATGTATTATAACAAAATGAGAAAAGATTTAACTAAACCTATTTCAGAAGGTGGGGCAGGACTGACTAATGAAATGCTTGAAACTAGTTTTGCAGACATGTCTGGGTTAGCTTTTTTTGATGTTTTAGAAGATTCTTTTTATTATTCGTTTAGTCAAACTAAAACTTTTGACGCTGAAACCGCAGATATTCTTAACGGAATACAAAAAAACAGAACAAAACTTATGCAAGGATTAGAAAAAAGTTTAAATGATATATTAGGAATAAAAAATATAGACAAAAATAATCCTGTTTTAAGAGAATTTACTGGTAAAATATCTGAAGCTTTAAATGATTCAAAACTTAAAGAGGATGGATTAAGAGCTATTGCTGATGAATATATTAGATCTAAAACACAATTGTTGGAAGCATATTTACACGGTCACGATAGAAAAGCTATACGAGAACAAATAAAAGCAGAATATGGTGACGTTGTAGAAATGGCAGAATCTTTGTTAGAAGATGTTGATAAATTAAGTTTTATAAAAGAAGCTAAAGATGTTGTTAAAACTAAAAGAACTATTGATGCAATTCAAAAAACAATCAATGCAGAGTTTCATGCTACCATAGCAAATCATCATAAAAGATTACTACAAGCTCCAAAAGGAATACCTAATGTTCACACTATAGAACTAAGTAAGTATAACGATGAAAATGCTTCGTTAGCTAGATTAGCTTTATTTAGTAGAAAACTTGCAAAAAAAAGAGCCAGTCTACCTTTTCAAGAATTTGATATAAAATATGGCAATCAACTTGGAACTGATGCTTCTGAATTAGGATTTAAAATCTTAGATCGAGTTAACATGGCTGCAGGGGTTAAGGCAGAAAAAGGTTTGGTTAGCCAACTTATGAAAAGTGGGGATGAAAACAAATTATTTAAAGTTTTAAATGCGGGTGCTGAAAAATCTTTAGATAGTTTAATTGGTGTTAGTGGTAACTCTAATTTAAGAGATTTGTATATAACTAAAATAAGAAACACACTACCCGATAATTTAAAAAATCAACCAATTACTGATTTAGATATAGTGTCTTTTATTAATAGGTCTGGTAGTTCTAAATTAGCAGACAAAGTTGGGATAGCTTTAAATTTAGAACAAACACAAAATTTGTATTCCGCCTTAAGTGCAAAAGCTTTTAAAGCAAGCAGAGCTAATGACACTAATCTTGCAAGAGACTACGGTGAATTTGCAACAGGAGTTGATAAGTTATTTAATAATATTATCGATACACAAGGAAATAAAATTGGTGACGACCTTTTAAAACGAGTAAATGACGAAATAATTGAAATGAGAAGAGGTTATCAAGACGAATACACTACTCCTTATTTATCTAAAAATCAATCTTCAAGGTGGACTAACCCTGAAAATGCTACAGTGGTTAGAAAAGATGGAAATATTGTGTATCAATCAGACAATGCAAGATTTCCGGGTGGTAAAAATTTTGAAAGCGTTGGACAACCTAATACTTGGTTTGATTTAGAAGCAATTTCTAAAATGGATGATGCTAAAATTGTTAATCAAAACAATACTTTTACCATGATGTTAGGTAGATATAATAAACAATTAGATGATTACGTTATTGATGAAAACAGTGAAAAGTTTAAAGCGTTAAGTGTTATAGCGGCTATAAAATTTGAAAAAGAAGTTTTAAGACTACAAAAAACAATAGATAACCCTAAACAACTTGGAGATGCTATTGAAGAATTAAAAAGAAAAACAGATTTACTTTTTAGAAATTCTAATATAAACAAAAATCCAAACAGTATTTCTGCATTTAAATATGATGAATCTATGAACAATCTAACGGGGTTAGGACTTAGACTATCCAGAGATGAAAAACTTAAAAGTGCGTATATAAAAAATTGGATTCCACTCAAGAAAAGCTTACGAGGAGACACGGCTGCAACTTATACAGCAATGAGAAAAGCTAATGAAAAAATAAAATTTCTTACAAACGCAGCAGAAATAAACAGTGGTGCAGGATTTTTTGACCAATTTATAGCTCGACCAAACGGACTTCGAGAGTTAAATAAATTAAAAACGTCTTTAACAACTGGCTCTAAACCACAAATGACTACTCAAGATTTTGATAAATATGTTAAAGAAATAGTTTCAACACACATAGCTAAGTCAGTTGTAAAACCAACAGGTAGTGTAACACTTACAGATGAAATTGTTGAAGTTACAGATAAGACAGGAAAAGTAGTTGGAACAAAAACTCAATTTAAAGCTATAAAAGATTCAGACTTTGATCAAGGTGTTTTAAATAACTTTTTAAATGGTGAAAATTCTGATGTATTAATTGCTAATTTAAAACAAGCAGGGATTCTTGATGATGACCACCTAAAGAATTTACAAAAAGTAAATGAATTTATGGCTAACAAATTAAAAAAGGCACAAAAAAGAGGTGGCAAAGATATTCGGTATACGGGTCAACCAAGAGGATTGTCTATTGAAAGTTATATAAGTAGATTTTATTCTATATCAAGAGATGTGGTTAGTCCAAGATATGTAATAACAGAAGCATTAATACAAAATATAAGAATGGCTGAAAATCGCATGTTAAAAGAAATGATTATGAATCCAAAAGTTGCAAGTATATTAAGTGAACTTATAGTAGATGGTCAAAAATTTACTGAACAAAAAGAATTAAGATTGCAAGAAATATTTACTGTAATGTTTGTAAATGCTCTTGCTTCAAAAGCAATAACAATAGAAGATGAAATGAAATCTGGACAAAGAAAACCAGAGTACGATTTTTCAAAATTTAAACGACAATAGCGGAGAAGCACTAATGAAAATGTACAACAACGGACAACGCCCTGCTAAAATGTATGGCGGAGGTATGGCAATGCCACGCAAACCTATGCAAATGGGGGGACTTGCTCAACAAAACAGAAAAATGACTACTGGTATGGCAGGCATGGAAAACCCAATGGGTCGCATGACTGAAAAGAAAAGATACGATATGGGTATGAAAAAAGGTGGTAAACTAAATAAAGGTTTGATGGCTTTAAAAAAAGAAGCACCCGACGTTGTAAAAAAAATGGGTTTTAAAAAGGGCGGTAAAGCTTAAATATAATTTCTTGAACCGTTCATAATATCATCTGCACATTTTCGTAAGTAACGAAGCAGTGATGCAACCTGACTTGTACCATCATACATAGGGAATCCCGTATTCAACTCTCGTTCTAAATCTTCGGGTTTAACTGCTTCATAATTCAATTCTACATTCCCATCTTTATTTAGGTATGCTTCTAACGTGAATAACTTAGCTTTTACTTTACTGTTGAATTTCATGTATTGGGTCTAGCCTATCTATTCTAAGGTTATAACAATCAGCTTTGAATGTATAACCATTATCTCTATCGACATCCCCTTTTCTGTGTAAGGTAGCTCTATCATAAAAGTCTTTTTTAGAAATGCTACCCAAAATCCAAGCTTTACTTAAATTTATCAATATGCGAACAAACACATACGCATCACAATCTTGTTTTGTTCCGTGCAACGCTACAGAACAATCGTAGTTTGGCATCGGTCTTGTGTTGCAACGTTTTGTTTTAACATCTATCCGTAAACCTTTTTTTGTTAAATCGTAATCGTACGTGTTAGTTTCCTTCGCCTTAATACTATCGGCAACAATCACCTCACCTATCGCCCCTATAACGTTGCTAGAGCCACCTGTAATACTTCCCTGAAGGATACCCATCATAGAAGCCTTTTCCCTCGCACGGATCATGTGATCGTCACTAATCGGTATCTCAATAATCATGATGCACTTAAGTCCACAACTTCGCAGGCATCTGCAGTACACGCAAGTTCTCGAGATCCACTTGTATTATCCTCTTTTTCATACAATGAAAACTTATCCCAGTCTAAACTAGATGGAACAAATTCTTTCCACTCATTGTATTCATCAACATCTATATCTTGATATGGTGCTTGTTTGTATGTATGATCACTAAAGGGTAGAAAGGAAACCCCTGAAGATATATCAAAATTTTCGTACATCCAAGCACCCACTTCCATCCATTCTTCTTCCTTTACGGTAATTGTAACGGATGGCTTGTGTTCGCACCACATATCTGCGTAAAGTTTCCACAACTCAAGTTGTTCTATTGCACCCATCTCTGTACGGGTAATAGCACCACTTGGAGATTTCATTGGAAACGAAAACACAGTTACACTATCTGGTTTTGTTACGTCTGGTTCATTAAACACATTTTCTTCTTTCATAAACTTTGTTAAAGGGTCTTTATTATCCCCTCTAACTGTTCGTACATAAAAATCATTATGCCTTGCATGTATACCAGAAGACGCATCAACGAGTTGTGATACTGTCCCACTAGGTTTAACACACGTAATAGCAGTTGACTGAGGTATACCTATAGCTTTAGCATAATTTTTATTTGTATCTACTGCAACTTGTTTCATTTCTTGTAACCAAATCTTTGAATCAACCGTTCTAGATAGAATACCATGATCCATAATCCCCGTCAAGGAAACTCCAAGTAATCTTTCTTCTTCTGTATTTTTCTGCCAAATCTTTCGTATGTATTTAAGGTCAGTTAAGGTTGATTGAAATGTTCCTAGTATTGTTGCAATACGTACTTTGCTACGTAAATTTTGTAAGTCATCTGTCTGTCTTACCACAACTTCAGACAAATTACAAAACTGATAAGGTCTAAGTATAATCTCCGAGCAAGGGTTCGTACCCCACATATGCCCCGTCTCTCTTCTACCATTCTTTGCAACTTGTTTGTCTGCGGCCTGACGATTAAACATGCCACGTTCTCCAGACTTTGACTCGTACAAAGCCAACCATTCCCTCATGTATGTATCCATCTCTGGCTTGCCCTTGTAAGCAATAGAGTTGTTTGCTAATGCACGTTGACCATTTGCGTTCCACCACTCTCCTGCTTTAGCGTGTCTCATTTGATCATCTCCTAAGTTAGACAGACTGATTAATGCTGAACGTCTTACACCCCCAACAACAACCACCTCTCCAACTTTGCACATAATATCGTGACACTCTACTGGAAATAACTTACGACCTTTTGCACCTTCAAACTTACGAACAGTAAACTCAAACAAGTTAACCAACGGGTCTGCTCCCGATGCTCTGCCCCCCATAATTTTAAGTCTTGCACCCGCAGGTCTTATCTTTGACACATCCCAAGAAGGAATCATACCAGAATAAAGTAGTGCAACCAACTCTCTGTACGCTTTTGCCCAACCCATCTTACTATCATCAACAACAAGAACTACATCAGACTTCTGCATACTTTCACTAATCACGGGTAACTTATCTACATTCTCTCGTTCTACAGAAAATCCTACTCCCGTTCCGCACATGAGAATATACATTGCTTCATCAAACGAACGTGGACTATCTACAGGAAGATAGCTACAATTATAGCCACACACATTATCCCGTTCCAATGCTTCACCTGCCGTCATCATAGCTCTCATAGATGGCATCACCGACAAATTAGTTATATACTCTGTAATCATTTTTTTATCAACTGTAGATACACTGTATCCGTGCTTTTCTTCCAAAGACTTTTCCATAAATGAAACGTATCGTGCTACTGTTTCGTGCCAGTTTTCTCTGCGACCTTCTTCATCAAGCCATCTTGCATAGCGTGACTTATGTATAAATTGTTGGTACGATGTTGGTAAGCTATTTGATATTGACATGATCGTTTTCCTCTCTCTCGTCAGTTATATTTATTAGTTTATCTAAGTACCATTGTGCTTTCTTTAAATCTTCTGCCCCGTTCTTGTATCTGTATCTCCACAAGTATTTTAATATATTCCCCTGCAAGTAATACTCGAACCCATCATCTGTGGCCGCCTGAATAGCGTCAATGGTTTCAATTCCATTTTTATTATAGTGTGGTGGGTGGTTAACCATATCCTCGTATTTACCTACATCTTCCATGTCTTTGTGAAAAGTCCCACTTCCTACTTCTTTATATTTTTCTTTTATCATCTGTCTGTACTTCATATCAACGTTCACTCCCAAAGTCAACTTCAATTATATTATCTTTATACTTTGTTTGTTCTTTAGTTTCTTCAATTACTTCATCAAACAATCTTCCCGTTGTATATCTAAATGCAAGTTCAGACATTCCAAAGTTATATAAATCTTCCCCTTTTGTTTGCAACAATCCAATTAAACCCTCGTGCATAACAGATGCAACTGAATGGTCTTTTTCATTTTTGTATTCTCTACTTGTTGTATCGTACGCCATCATTTCAAACTTTTCATTTCCCATGTCTGTAAGGATAAGATAGTAGTGACCTTTCTTCAAGTCAAAATCTTTCATACGTTTCTTTACTTCTTTTTCATCCATTTTTAAACCACTCCGTAGGTATTGTTTTTTCTGCCCACACAAAATCATATCTGTTACACCAGTCAGCGTAAGTTGTTCGGCTTCCTTTGTATATTCTGTTACGGGCGTTCATAAACACAAACCGAATATCTAAATCTTTGTGTTGTTCTTTTACAAGAACCATCTTTACTCTGTCTGCTTTATCAAGGTGTCCTTTTGCTTCAATAAATATATTTGTATTGGGTAAATAAAAATCAGGAGTGTACGTTCTTATTTTTGGAACGTAAAGAAACTTCTTTGATTCGTATTCAAACTTTACTTTGTGGTTAGCTAACACTTTTGCTAACTCTAATTCAAATTTTGACCTAAATTTTAATCTTTTCATTTCGTTGATTTTATTTTTAAGTTTAACGATGCCATTCGTGTGCGAACGTATCCTGCCATCTTGGGAGATTGTTTTTCTATTGTAGTAAATTCTTTTGTTAAGGGGTACATCGGCAGGCACACTATCTTTCCATAATTAAAAGCGTGATTAATTGTTTGAAATTCATTTTCTATTTTCATTATATCTCGTTGTTCTGTACGAGAGGTAAGAGTGCCGTCTTCAGAAAAGTTATCACGAAGAGTAAGGGGAATACCTCTTTCATGTTGACGTAAGAAAACGACATCCCTACCACCACCCATCTCACGATGGGATTCTATATAAACATGATACAAGTCTTCATTGTGTTGTAAAAGTTCTGTGTGGTAATCGTGTGTGTATACGATTGGCATTACAATTCTTTCTTTTTTAATCTTGAGTACCACGCCTGAGGTGGTTGTTTTGCTCGTGATGTTATCTTGTTGTATAGCATTGCATCTTTCCAACAATGCTTTTTAAAGCTACACAGTTTACAAGGTTTAGGCAACAACTTATTGCCCGTTCGTATCTCTTGACCACTTTCTTTGTATGTTTCAAATTCATCTTTAAAAGGTACAACAAACTCTTTGTCTGGTTTGTTTAATATTTTTACTCTTCGTTTTGCATCTTCTAAATATTCTTTTCTATCATCTTCTTGCCACTCTGGAGCTTCAACAACCGCAACCTCTCCACTTGATTTGTTAATAACAATCCACCCACCAAACGGCAACCCCGTTGCTTCACCATACAAATGTCCCTGCATGATGTATCCAAACGGGTCATCTTCTTTTATTTTACTGTAACCACCAAACCCCGTGTACTTATATTTGTATGCCCACTCACTTGCTGATTTAATATCCCAAACTTTCTCTTGTCCTAATTCATCACGTATAATTAAATCAAGTGTACCCGTTACTTCTGTACCACTAATATTTAATTTAACTGCTTTTTGTTTTGCAACAATATCTACTCCCGCTTGTTCTAAGATAAGAACGGCTACGGATTCAACAAGATCCCCAAACAAAAATCTAAACAAAAGGTTGTATTCTATCTCTTGTTTCACGCCTTTACGTTCAAGGAGTTGCTGACAAATTGGTCTGCCTAGCCCTGACATACGTATTTTATATTTTTTTGTTTTGTTTAACTGTGTAAGAACAGACTCTGTACAAGAATTTGTAAAGTCTTTAGTTGCTTCGGGGGGAATACTAACTTCCCCCCTACTTGCTCGTTCCATGTAGTCTTGGATTTTAAGCGTTAGCAGCACTGAAATCACCTGCTAAGTCGTCATCCTTTGCAGGAGAAATTAATTTAACTGCATCTCTGTATTGATTCATAATGTTTTCATTGTGAGCCTTTACAGTTTCTGCAAACTTCTTCATTAATTCTTTATCCGTGTCGTTTATTTCAGTTTCACTACTCAAGCTAGGTACAGGTATCCAATATGTGACTGAACCTTTCTTTTGACGTTGTGTACCTATCTTAATTACACACTTTTGCATAATCTTCTTTTGCCTAGTCAAAGTCTGTATAAAAGAACTTATTGGTACAAATCCTGAACGTTTAAAGTAACTGATTACTGGATGATTTTTAACTTCAATCTTTTCCTTGTTACCTTTAACAAAACTTCCACTTATCATACCATAAATTACTTGGTTACAAACTGCAGAACGTGACCTTAATCTAACTGGGTCGTCGTCTTTTAACTTTTCTTCTTCATCAACAGATAGTCTGCCACATTTAGTTCCGCCATCTGTGTCGGGAAAATCCCCCGTCATGGTTGGTTTCTGTATAGATTTACAACTAAAGTTGCCTTCTTCAGCATTAAATAGACTCCACTCAAAAGTTCGTAAGATTGGTTGGAGAAATACCTCTTTAGCGTAAATGTATTCGCCTTCGTAAAACATCTTCCAGTCACCTCTAGTAAGGGTGTGACCATCCTCTGTTTCTGTATCGTAGTTAATATTAAGTCTTGATAACCCCTCTCTGCGGTCGCCACCAATATTTTGACCAGAAGCTTGCATAAGAGCAGTTGCATCGTCAGCACTAAAAGCATCAACAATTTGATCCATCTCAGTGCTTATCGTTTGTAAATTATTATCCATTTAGTTTTTCCTTTTCTTAGATAATTAAGGTTAATGTAATTAGAGGTTACAAATTAACTTCAGATAAGTCAAGCCAATTCTTACCTATTTTTAATTCTATACCAATTGGCATATCATATGTGACTCCGTATCTAAGTTTTGTCTCGTGAGGTAAACATAACATAGAGTCTTTAAGTGCTTGAATACATTGGTCTTTTTCGTCTGGATGGACATCAATCACAATAGAATCATGCACAGTATTACAAATGACTGACTTCATATCCCGCATCACTTTGTCTAATTTAACAAGAGCAATGGGTAATAAATCAGCAGTTGCAAAACCCTGAACGGGGTAATTACAGATAGCCGTTCTGTTTGTTGCAGAACCCCATTCTGTCCATCTAGCATCGGGAAAAGAATATTCCCGCCCAGATGGTAATTTAATTACTTTATTTGTTACGGCTTGCTTCTCAAGTTCTTTGTGCCACTCCGTAACCTGCTCATACTTTTCTTTAAATCTTTGGTAGTATTGTTGCTGACTGCGTGTACCACTCACCCCTCCATACAAAGGTTTAAATGTGTGTGCTTTTGCTTCTTGTCTGCTACATCCTATAACAGATGCAGTATAATTATGCACATCTGTACCATCAAGAACATCTTTGTAAACCTGAGAATCTCCTGATAAAAATCCTGCAACTCTAAATTCTAACTGAGAGTAGTCTCCTTCAAGTATAAACCCACCATCAAATCTGCTCTCAACAACTTTACGTATAGCAAACGTTGAACCTCGTGGCATGTTTTGAAAGTTTGGATTGCGACTAGACAGACGACCAGTAGCCGTAACACATTGCATAAACTCTGGGTGAATAAAACTATTGTCGTCTACATTGTTTTTCATTCCCTCTACAAAAGTAGAAAGATAAGTACGTAACGCATTGTATCGTGAATACGCTGAACAAAACTCACGGGCATCCCCCTCTAGTTCAGATAGTCTGTCTTCTAAGGTTGTTTTGTCTGTCTTGAATCCTGCTGATGCCGTATCTTTTACTGTTCGTGGTATCAACTTAAATCCTGCAACTTCTCCCGTAGACGTATACACTATACCCTTACCCATGCAAGCCTTACATATTCGCTTTGCTTTACCGAGTGACCCGTCTTTTCTTGGAAGCCTAACTCTGCCACCCCCTGCACATTCCTTACACTGATTGCCTATAGTTTTGTACACAATGTCCGTCATTCTACGAACGTGCCTTACAAAATCTGTGTGTTTTATGCGTGGCCGCATCTTTGGTTTAATTGTATTGCCCCGCATCTCGTGTCCTAAATTAAATGTAATTGACCAAAGACTTTTATCCTTTACTTTCCTTGAGTATAAAAGAACACTCTTATCGTCTGGACTGGCTAAATTAACGGGAGTATCACCCATAGCTTTCTTTGCCAACTCATTTAACTTTGTTTCTAAAGCCATCATCTCATCTTCATATTCTTTTTCAATTTTATCTAACGTATCAAGATTTACTTTTAATCCGTTGTGTTCTATTCTAGATAGTGTATCCGTCATCTCAAATGACAGTCTAAGAGTTTCTTTCATATAATTCCTCAAATGTTAAGCCAAAGGCTTCTAATTGTTTAACTGCAACTTGTTCTGTTGCAACCACGTCTGCTTTACCATACTCCTCAACTATTTCCAACGGAATATCATAAAAGGTCTTACCTTCCTTAAGATACGGAGAAACCAAGTCCGTCTCCTTTTGGGTAACGTTATACTTCTTTGCAAGAGCATCAAGCGATAAAGACCATCGTCTTGCTCTTGCTTTAATATATTCTGCAACCATCGTATCATATATTTCTCCCTCGTAAACAAATCCACATGCACGTAACCAAGTCAAATCAAATTTTATATTTTGACCTACAAGAACGTCTGCCTTGTCAAGATCATTTTGTATCTTTTCAGTAGTAGTTGACTCGTACCAGTTCTCTTTATCTTTGTGATAGTAAAACTCGTAGTTAATATTATCGTTTAAAAGCCACTTCCAACCCACTGATACCAAACGATTATTAAAGTAGGGCAACGCAGTAGTACCGCCCGATACTTTTTGTTTGTGAGTTGTCTCCACATCAAGTGTTAAAATATTCATTTTTTTAATTCTTCCATCGAGCAGTGAAAACAACACAACCTATGTTTAATCCAAAACATTTTTGTAAAAATAAATTTCTGCCAACATATTTCACATTTTTCTTTGTGTTCATACTTATACATTAATAATACACCCCCTTCTGAACGTCTATCTGTACATTAATCATTCCGTGCCACCCATTTACTTTATTTTTAGAAATACAAATGTGTCGCACAACATTGTCAATTTCACTTGACCCCGTCTTGCCTATGCCTATAATAACATCAGCTTCCCCTGCCTTACCTGTTCTGGAATTGTCAAGCATAGAATAGTCAATAAACTGTCTGTCGTGAGCATCATAACTTGCTTGGCTTACTGCCCAGACTAAACATTCATTTCTCTTAGCTATCTCTCTTGCAATTACATATATTTCTTTTAATCGTTCGTCTCCTCGATTGTAAACACCTTGTATACGAAACTTGTCAAGCTGATCACAAAACATAATGTCTGGTTTGTTTAGCTTGGCGTATTCGTCAACCTCTTCTATTGAAGTGCCAACCGAATCCATAATAACCAAGTATGGTTCTATTTCTTTTCTGTATCTATCTAACAAATTAAACCTTTGCTCAACCATTTCATCTTTGGTTAACTCAAAGTAAGATTGTATAATTCGTAACTTAATTCGTGTTGCGGGTTCTTCGTTTGCCCAGTACACTATCTGAAAACCTTGCTTTATATACGACGCAGCCAAAAAACAACAAAAGGTAGTTTTGCCTACTTCAGGTCGTGCAAATATAATTCCTAAGTTTCCCTTGTCTAATCCCTTGATGTGTTCGTTAATCAAATGAAACCTAAATGGAAAATCATTGTCTCCCGCTTCTTCTGTCAGCAACTCATCTAGGTCTTTGTCAACGACAGTATACGTTGTCTTGTCTCCTATCCTGCCGTCTTCAACTGATTCAATAAGTTTCTTTAACTCACCAAACTCTTCACTTTCTCCCGTAAAGATGTCAAGTGCTTTCTCTCCTATCTGTCTAGCTCTGTCCCGTAACCACAGATTGTTAACCAAGTCCGTATGAACGTCGTCACTAGACTCAACAACAATTAACTGGTTTATTATCTCTTGTACCCTAGTACGTGTAGATTGTGGCATTGCAGGATTTCTGTCATTAAAGATGCCCGATAACTCTGATACAGATAAACTACGTTCGTATTTTGTGTGGGCGTAAACTACTGTGTCAAAAATGTCACGTAGTTCAGCATCAAACATTTCTCTGTCAATTTTATTTTTTACTTTTGCAAAGAAATCAATGTTAAGACAGTATCCTAAAACTTGTCTGTCAATGGATACGCCGTCTGATAAACTCATCTCTTTCCCCTCTATTCATATCTTTTATATCTTTGTTTAAAACAATTAACTTTGTTGGAACATAGTTCCGTAATTTTCTTACTAATGATATTGCCTTACTTGTTGCATCTTTGTCAAGTGCTACATAAACTTTTTTAAATTGTTTAATAGTTTCTATGTGTTCATCAAGTAAAGACGTTCCCATCAATGCTAATCCAGTTGTCAGTCCCGACACACTGCAAGCGGATGGACAGTCCTCAACTATTAAAACTTTGTCAGTCTTACCACAAATAAAAGGTGATTTATTGTCGCCATACCTTCTCCATTTTGGTTTACTATTTGATAGACTCCTACCCGTTGCATCTACCACTCTTCCGTTATTAATACTTTTTACAAGAAACACTACTCTGTCTTGTTGA
>VTLG01014134.1_pt1 | contig 19291 bp, 35 predicted proteins | sample 4694571 | NCBI WGS metagenome assembly VTLG01 (sample SAMN12604809, study PRJNA352737) | marine metagenome | biome: ENVO:00000447; feature: ENVO:00000209|ENVO:00000569|ENVO:01000036; material: ENVO:00002151; isolation source: viral sequences binned using virsorter ...
AAAGCAAATAATTTTTTCATTTGGTACCTACTTTGTTGTTTTTATTATCTATTGTAGTATCTTTTTTCTTTTTTATCTGAAATCCTAGTGATGCAGTACTAGCTGAAAAAATCGAAGCAATAAATGTCGGGTCAAAATCTACTATTTTTTTGCCAGATGGCGGTTCATAGTATGAAAGAGATAAAAGTGTTGCCGACCACAAAAGTACGCAAACTTTTACAATGGTTTCAACTTTGCTTGGTTCTTGATCTTCCATATAAAAAAGGCTATTTGTGGGTATCTCTAAGCATTTGACCACTGCTTAACAAACAGCCTTGTGCCAAATGTAGCATTTCTTGTTATGTTTGGAAAGTAACACATATAAAGTTATGTCAAAATTCCTACTTGGATTGTTTATTAGATTCGGTAAATCTGAATCTTTGCGTAAAGGTGTCCTGATGATGCTTAAAGACGCAGCTGCAAAATCAGACAATGATGTAGATGATGCAATAGTAAAGATGATTGAGGAAAAGCTGTTTCCGGTCAAGTGACCTATGAATACCAGCTTTTTACATCTTCTTTGTCAAGAACCATCTATTGAGTTACAGCTTTCAGTAGAACTGCGGTCTAGAGAGATAGAAAACTCTGACGACATTGAAGAGATAAAAAAATATTGTATTGCACTACTAAAAAGCAATGCATACAAAGATGAAGTACTTGCAAATTTACTTGGATTTATTGCTGACTTTGAAGCTAGAAAAGTAGCTAAAGAAGTAAGAAAAAAAAAGAAATGGTTTTAAAAACCAAATCTTTTAAAAAAACTAAACCAATTTTTTTTTGATAGTGGTGGCAGCCCCATCTGTTTTCTAGACGTTATGCCATTTACACGTTGAAGTAAAATACTTTTTTCTCTCCATTTTTCCATTAGTATTCTTTTTTTGTTTAGATCCTCCTCTTCTAGCATTTGAGTATGTAAACTTCTTAATTGTCTGATAAGAAGCTGGTTTTCAAATTCATGTTCAAGAGTCATACTTTAAAATGGCGATTCTTCTACATCAACAGTTTGTTCTGATGGTGGCTTTGGTGGTGCTTCTTTGCGTGGGTTGATGGTTCCATATGCACCAAACTCATCTTCATCATAATTGCCAATCTTACCATTACCAGAAAGGTAAAAACCTTTAACTTTTTTTCTTTGATCATCCCTTAGATCATAAACTGTACCATCTTTATGTTTTTCAGCATTGTCAGCTAAATTCATAATATGGTCTAAAAGATCAGGCACAGACTCAATAGGTATAAAGAGATTACATCTTTTTGGAAATCTATCTTTAGAGTCAAAAGGGTTGTCTCCCACATTGAATGAAAGTGGTAATGGGAGTGCGGGTTCAAATTTTTGTGAGTATGGCATTTTAAAAAGCTTTGATAGGTGTAATATTCTCTGATTCTTCCCAAGCTAAAACCTGATGAAGATCATAACGGACTACTGGTTGTCCATAAGGTACAGCAGTTCTGGATAACTGATACCATTTAGGACCAATTTCTTTACCCTTTCGGGTTTGTTTTCTCCAATCAACAATAGTTGCTGGCTTAAGTCCATAGCGGGATGCAAGTTGTTGAGTAGACAAAAACTGTGCGGAGTTAGACATTTTCTAGTTGTTTTTGTTTGTTTGTTAGTTCTATTTTAAGGTTTTCATATTCTGTTTCAGTAATCACTTTTTCTAAGAATCTAGTTTCTATATTTTTTCTATGTTGCACCAGCATATCTTTAGTCTTAGCATTTGCTATTGCTTGCCTAGCTAAAACATAAGTAGGCTGTTTTCTTTGGCTGACAGTTTTTTTTGCTGTCATTACTTGTGTAGCTTCTTCCTTCTCTTCTTTTTTCCAAAGTTCGTGACCTAGACCAAAGTGAAAAGCTGCTGCTGCACATAAACATCTACGGTGAGAATCAGTTAAGTTTCTAGCTGTTATACTCTCGAATGCCATAGGATTCATTCGTTTGTCCATTATTGGAAATGGAAAGTCGCTAGTCCTTATACCTTCAGGAGATGTGAAATAGCCTATAAGATAACCAGTACCATCTGGTGCTTTATGAACATAGTTATGCTCTTCGGTATTTGTTGGAAGTAAATGAAACTCCCATCCATTTGCGTGTTCATGTAAAGAATTGGCGATAGATGCCCAGCAAGCATATTTGGCAACGAAACTGCCAGAGCCTTTTTCGTAGACATCTTGATCTTCTAAGAGATCAGCAAGATTGGGTTTGTCAACCATGGTTGGTTTTTGTGCGGGAAAGTGTGAGTTTGTCATGATGCTTTGACTAATTCAATTATGTTGGGGTTTACCTGTTTTGGCGATATTATTTGCAACATTGATTTAGGCTGTTTGATAGGAGACATAAACTTCACTCTAGGAGTCCTTGTAACGTATTCGTTAAAACACTTGATGAAGTTATTTAGTAACCATTGCTGTGGACTTGTAGTACCTTTTCTACGGAATAAAGGGTTTGATAACTGATTCCTAAAAGATAAAACTACATTATCTGATGCAAGATTTGCACCATAACAAACAGCATCCCAATACTCTAGGATATGAGTATTAGACCAGCCTTTATCTCTTGCTAGTAATGATATAACTATGGCAAAAGAAAGAGAAAAACATTTAAATGCTTTTTGCCTTACAGCTAGTTCTGGCACAATCACATCTAGATATTCTTTGTGTTTGTAATATAGATTTACAATTTCTACATGACTAACGTTGGTATAACCTGTCCACCTAAGGGTAGGGCAGGTGTAATAAAGCTGATAGTGTTTCATTGCTGTAGCAATTATTTTAGATCTTTGAACATCTAAAACTTCTAATGCATCACCAGCACTTCTTGCAGAACCAGTATCTACTACGTTGAATATCGCAGGGTCAAGATTAAAACCAACCATGACTTCTACAGCCTTATTGGCTTTGACAATGGCTGCAAGTCTATGTTGGCCATCAAGTACATTACCAGTAGCGTCTAAAGCAATACCCTGATTAGTTACTTTCCAGTTGTCCGTTAGGATGGCTTTTGTTAGCTTCATCAAATTTAATTTTTTGATGTTGCGGTTTTTAGTTTTGTTGTTTAATAGAATGTCTTGTGCCTTCTCAGGGGTCATCTTGACAATCTCGAAGTATGGAGTGAGTGCCATAATGCGGGGGATTAGTTTCTATAAAATGCCCAGTTGGGTAATGTGAGAGTTTCAACACCTTTTATCAGATCGTTGTAACCCGACCAGATACCAGTTGTCTCAGCTTTCATAATGCGGATCAAAGATTCATTTTGTAGTTCTAAACCTAAGTCCAATGATTTTTTATCGAGTTCATATACACCAATATTGAATGGGTAAACTTTCTCGACAGCTACAAACACAAAGCGGGATGCATTTGTACCTTGGAGGTAGTGTGCAGCTTGCACATGATAAAGAAATGAAGCTATTGTTCTTCCAAACTGATCAGGATGTGAACCACCCTCACCAGTAGTTTTTAGATCAATAACTGTATCTTCATCTTCTGTAACCCAATCGCATCTACATTTGAGATCAAGATTGGATTCAGCGTGTTTCCAAAAATAAGAGTGCTCTGCAAATCCACCGAAAAATAATTCTTTGCATAGTGGATTCCCTTTTACTGCTAAAGATATATCCAGAGCGGTGTTGAACTCTTCTTGTGTTATAGGCTCTTGGCCTTTCTCTTTAGCTAGTTGTAATTGTTCCTTACCCTTTTTTGTTCTACGATCATTTACTAATACATATCTATCTTCAAATGCTTCTGGTTCAAGAACACTGGTATGAAACAGTTTCCCTAGACGAAGTGGTGTAGTTTCTTTTCTTGGTCTTGTATCAGGGTTGTGTTTGTAATCCCACAACGTATAGGGGTTGTTTTTTATCTCAAGTTTTATATCAGATGCACTATAGGCTTTATCTGATCTATAAATATCCTCATCTATAAGACAATGTGAGACTGCATTATCTAGAGGTTGTGATGGTGTAATAGAGGTTGACATAAGCTGCAATAACTAAAAGCAATAAGCAAAAAGAATTAAATTTCATTTGAAAAGCTGTTGGCAAGCCAGTTCTACACCAGCTCTGCAATCTGCTTTTGTCATATCGTGCAATGTTGACGATAGGGCAAGATAAAATAGTCCAAAAAATGTTAGACCCAAAAAGAAATTAGCCATTCTTCTTTGCCTCCTTTTTGTTTTTTTCTTCTAGCTCATTAAAAGTTTTTACTAAAACTTCTTCTGCTAGCTCAATCTGATCATTAAGTTCTACTCTCTGTTTCACTAGATTTCCAATCTCCATATCAAGTAAAGAAACTTCTTTGCAACTAGAGACTGCAACTGTCATTAAATGATCAGCAGTATTATGCCAAGTACCAGACCAGCATTCAGAACATTCACCTGTAAATCTGTTCAAAATCTTATCTTGTGTCTCTTGGTCGATTTCACCAGAGTTTTCAGATTCGATAGCAAAAGACATACAAGCATCAGCAGCTTTCATGATCTTGGCTATACCAAAAACACCATGGGATGCTTCTGTTTTTTTTGCACTAATTTTTTTATTTAATTGTGTGCGTAAATGTTTTAGTCTTACGTAGTCTGGATCAGCATTTAGAAAGTCTTGCTTTCTCTGATAATAAGTTTCGTTGTTCATGATAAACCTTCTGTACCAAATACATAAATTGTTCCATTCTCGATCTCATCGAGAGCTGCCCTGCAGTGCTCTTCAACACATACCCAAACTGCAAATTGAATGGCTGACCTAACATCAAACTCTTTGATAGCTTGTGGAGCATCTTTAAGAGTTAAACCTAATTCGTACATCTTGTCAGATATGTCTGAAAAATGATCGAAATAAAATTCTTTGATTTCATTGTGGTAAATGAAACCAGAAACACCACCTATGCAACCATGCTTGGCAACATCCTTAATCTCATCTAGATCTTGGAAACGCTTAGATAGAGCGTAGTGGAGTTGTGTTTTTCTTTCTTCTGTCACTGTAATAAAAGCGAGGATAAAAAAATCGGCTATCGACACCGATAAACCTATTATGACCCAACCCAATATATCGGCACCCCACTATAGGACACTTTGTAAACTGACCTTAATTGTTGGGCAATAGTGGGGGAATGTATCATAATTAAGGTATGGGCGAGATCCCTGTTCACTTTATTTCCCGCAAAAAAATGGTTCATTATTTCATGACCGAAAAAGAGCAACAGTTTTTGAACGTTGCTCATATTGATAAAAACGAATGGCATGGTTGGGGCAATGGCTTAGATCCAGCATTTGTATATTTTGATTTTATTGATCTAACTGAAGCTGGTATGCCAATCATGCAGGCAAAAGGTTTACTCAGCAGCTTACTTGAGAAAAAAATTGTTGAAGTTATTGAGGCCTATGCTGATATGAATGTTTTTAATAGAGGTCAATATCTTTATTCATTTACTGAGGAATTTTGTAGATGGGTAGTAGCTGGTGGTGACTACACAAAAAAAGCGGAGGCTGTCTAATGAAAAACCTAACAAGAAACAAATTATCAAAAGCTAATGTTTGGTACTGGCAAGAGCAAGTCAACTACTATTCAAACACTATCGAGGAACTTGAGGCTGAGTCAATGCCAGTTCCTCAAGATCTAAGAAAAAAATTAAAACTAGCAAAAGCATCACTTACACAATGGATACAACCATGGATTTGTTAAAAGAAAACAGACATCTTGTCACAGATATTGACAAGGCTAAAAGATTCCAGAGAGTCTTTCCTTCTAGAGCACTATCTTTAAAAAAAGGATTTCAGCTTGTAGAAAACACTACCAAAAAAAATGGTTATGAATGGGGCTGGTGCAACGATCATGTACGAGGTATCATTCTAGAACTAGCCAAGATGTTAGAAAAACTTGCCCATAAGTTTGATCTAGATTTTCATATCACACTAGATGGAGAGAATGTTCAAGAGATTGATCTAGAGGATTTCTTGCCACTTGAGATAGTAGAACGCAACAGTAAGGAGAACTAAAATGCGACTTGATTTTACAAACGACAGACTAAATAAATGGATCTCAGAATGTCCATTTCCTATAGATGTAAAACAATCTATGGTAGAACCAACAGGCTGTAGGCAGCTTAACATAGCTGTCACAATTCCTGATAATGCAGTTAAACCTAATCCAGATGCGATCAGATTCAATCTTGCTGATTTGGAACTTAGGTATATGGATGCCTGTAAAAAAAGAGATAGCCTTTGCCATCTTTACGTATGTGAATCTAATGCACTAAAAAAAAGAAAGCTAGAAAAAGAATGGAGACAGGCTTGTGATCTATGCAGAAGAATAGAAGGCAAACTAGAAGAAGCGGAGAAAGTTTAATGGAAAAATCAAATATGTTTATCGGGTTTGATGACCTGATGGGAAAAAGAGTTTGCAGACCCTTTGACAAGAGGATTTTTTATATTACGACTATTGGATTTGACCCTACTTTAGATCGCTTATCTGTTTGTCTTATACCCAAAGAAATATTCAAATATAAAGAAATCCCAATGCATCCTGTAGTTTGGCATAGCGAATTAATGATCAATTGGGAAGATTTTTTTGACAATTATTACATTTCTAGTATGGATGATAGGTCAATTCCTAAAACAGAGATAAGTAGTGAAACTCTTAGAGTAAATTGGGATAAAATAGGAAAGCAATTTAAAAACTGTTTTCAAGATAAAATATGACATCGAATAAAAACAAAGGCAAATCTAAATTTAAGTTAGATAAGCTGCGGGAGCTAAAAATTAAAAAACTAGAAAAAACTTTAATAGATGTCACTCTCAGAGGTGAAGAACATTACATCTTCATCAATGAAAGAAACAAAGCACAGATTGTTAGCAACACTAAAGCATGGATAAGTGAGCATATCAAAACAGCAGTTCTAAAACACAATTATCAAGTTGATAAAGTCAATCAAATGTTGATTAGAGATTTTACTGATAAAGAACTTGATGAGTTTGACAAGCATTATGGTTAACCAACAGCAGTATTTTGAATACAAATGGTGCACATAATACAGCTGTAGGATTACAAATACAACTGGTGCACATAATACAGCTATTGGCTATTCTCAGCTATAATTGAATTGAAGCTGTAGTGAGCTTTGCGAAAACGACAAACTGGGCATCTTTAACTAGATGTCCTTTTTTTTTGAATTATGATATAGATAGCCGAGAATCCTGATGACCCTTGTGAACAGGTGTAGCAAGCAAGTCTGAAAGCCATAAAAAACCCAGAGCAACACGTGGGAAAGGCAGGGCACTCCAAAGCGGGGAAGTGATCGACCTCTTGGCTAATCTATAAAGTTTTGATATAAATATTAGTACCAGTTCTCTCTCCTACTTCACAATATCTTTTATAAGCATTAAGTTTTACTACTTGTGAATCATCAACAATCACTGACGAAGTTAGGCCATCTAGAGTAGAACGACATAGCTTATCAATATCACCTCTTTTGGTGGTTAGAAAAATTGGTGCAGATTTGCGAATCTTGCCATATGCGTCAAAATGGGCTTTCGGTCTAGAAAATTTAAATTCTAAATTTATCTCTATCGGCTCACTAATCAAGTCTTTGACTTTCAATTTACCCGCTTTCACTACAGCTTTTCGATATGGTTTTACACGCTTGCAGGATTCTATTAATCTGCCTCTCCCAATATAAGTTTTACTGCCTTGAGGGGCAGGCATTACATCGTCAATAGAAAGAGTAAGATCCATACAATGAGTTTTATACCACAGAATACACCATTCGTATCGTTACCTACAGCCCTAAAAGGCAAGATAGATCCCTATCAACTGACAGTGCTATGGGTGATGCAAAGTTATTACCCTAATATTTATCCTAGTTATGCAACTCTTGCAAAAGATGCTGGGATGTCTAGAACAAAAGTTATTCTTGTTGTTGAGCAATTATGCAGTAAAGGATGGCTGCAAAAAGAAACAAGATTTGATGAAAATGGAAACAAAACAAATACCTATAGGGTAACAGTTTGGCATGAATGTAAAGTTCCCAATCCTGATGCGGGGTCAATGTCACGCACCACCCCCCATCCAGAAGTGTCAGATCCTAGTTATGAAGCGGGGTACATGACACACACTAGTACACCAGACGCACTACCCCAGTTCACCAAACGTACTAGGGGTGGTACACAAGATGTACCCAAACTAAAACAAGTAAAACTAAAACAATTAACTAAAACAAATGAGTATTCGGAAGCATTTAATATTTTTTGGAACAAATATTTAAAAATAAAAAAACGTGCATCTAGCCAATCAAAAAAACTTGCATGGGAACAATATCAAAAAATTGAACCAAAAATGAAAGATGGTTTACTTGGTGCTCTCATTACTGCTATCCAAGAACAACAGAAGATAGAAAAAGATGGAGGCTTTGCAACAACATTTCCAGACTGTTTCAGATGGTTGAGAGATGGTAAATATGAAGCATACTTTCCAGAGACAAATATAAATTCTGTGTCACAATTAAATAACAGTCGAAAAAATAACGACTTGCCTTTCTAATCCCCGCAATGAAAAATTATCATAAAAGGTTTAAACCTGATAGGGAAATAACCTTTAGAGCACCATCCTATAACTGTCATGCCTGTAACGATTCGGGCATAGTTCATAATAGTGATGGTCTTATCAACAACTATATTCCTGATTACGATATACAGGATGGTGTAAAAATTAATGGTTCTGATCTAGCTATCATCTGTTGGTGTGATGCAGCATATCCAGTTTATAAAGATGACGGCACTGTAGAAAAAACTGGATATAGGCTGAGTACAAATGAGATTCCCAACAAACAAGGAATTGATGTAAAAAAAGATGTCATTAGAGATATTCATAATCAACGTAAACTTTCATGGGAACATACTGAAAAAATGATGATGAAAATAAATCTTGCAAGAATCAAAGGAGAAAAAACTGATATTCTTGACCCTATAGCTGAAACCAAAAAAAAATTAAAAAATGCACAAGGACTACTCAAAACTCTCAGATAAACAACTTCCTGTATATTTAAAACTAAGGATGCTATTAGACCTCACTAAAGAAGTTGCAGCAGCTATCACAGATAATGCTGTTGATGATAGTGACCCATTATCTAATAAACATTATCATTTACTAATGGATGATATAAAATCCATTCAAGCAAGTATTAATTCCGCTCATTATGTCTACACTCCCGATCAAAACTCCGCAAACAATCACAAAAGTACCTCTAAAGGAACTAAAACCTTACAAAAATAACCCTAGATTGCATAATGATGTTCAAATTCAACGTCTAATAAACTCTTTAAAAGAATTTGGTTTTACTAATCCTGTACTTATAGATGATGATAAAAATGTTATAGCTGGTCATGGCAGACTCATTGCAGCAGAACGACTTAACATAGATTTGATACCAACTATTACACTATCTCATCTAACAGAAGAACAGCGTAAAGCATACATTATTGCTGATAACCAACTGGCTCTAAACTCATCTTGGGATGATGATTTGCTACAGATAGAACTTGGTAATTTACTAGATAATGGTTTTGATTTGTCTGTTCTTGGCTGGGGAGATGATCTACCAACATTTGCAGAGGAACCAGATTATGGATTACTTGATGATATAGATGATCCAAATGAATCATTGGCAAGCAATGTCTATAGAGGAATACTATTAGAGTTCAAACCAGAAGATTATGAACATGCTAGACAACTAATATCTGATGCTAGAAAGCGGGGTGTTTATGTTGGTATGAAGCTGATAGAACTATTAGAGAGTATTGCCGAATGAAATTAAAAATAGGAGAGATTGATGGAATCAAGTTTTATCATCGTGAAGGTTTCTCTGATCTAAAAACCTTTGAAGAAGTTATAGGGAGAAAGACATATCTAAAAAAAGGTTTGACGATAGAAAAAGATGAACATTGGATGGATGCCGGAGGTAATGTTGGAGCATTTGCACTACAGGCAATATCAAAAGGAGCAACAGTAACCATATATGAACCAGATCCTTATAACTGTGATCTGATAAGCAAAAACCTGAAACTCAATGGTTATACAGATAGTGCAGTGATCAAACAAGCTGCATTAGTGCACGATAATAGAAAGCAATCGGTGCTTTACATAGGCAACAATAATAACGTCTGGCGAAATTCGATAGTAAAGCAATGGAATGATAAAGGTATTAAAGTTCCATGTCTTAACTTTGATGATGAAGCGAAAGTATGTACAAACTGCAAGATGGACATAGAAGGTGCAGAGATGGTGATACTAGAAAATACAAAGTCTAGATTTGACAAACTTGTTTATGAATGGAGCTTTGATATTGATCCATCATTGCCTAGACTCTGGGATGTACTTGATAATCAAAAACAAAACTATCGAATTGAGGCTCATTGGAAAACTATTTGTTATGACACAAAAAATGAAACATTATGGCAGCCTTCATGGTTTCCAGCTTGTACAAATGTATTTTGCTTTAGGAAATGAATCTACCAAAACTAGAATTAGTACCAGCTAAATCACCATTAAAAATAGGTGATGATGTATCTGATATAGAGCCAAACATATTTGATGATTGTATTTTGGTAGATACTGATGGCTCACAAGTTGGGCTATTCATAAAAAAATTACCAGATGATCTTAATACTTTGGTTAATATTGCTGATCTAGAATTAAAAAGTAAACGTGTACCAAAATCAGATATGTTGAGAACTGTATCTGCGGTAAAACAATATTCAACTATTTTAGGCAGTATTCCTATCAAGCCACATCTAGGTAGAGCATATCCATCTAGATCAAGTGTGCATGGTAAAAAATCAGCTAATACCTTTGTTAAAGCAATGTATGGTGCGGGGATAAAATGTTTTGAGCTAGTAAAAAAATATATACCTGATGTTGCTGGTCATCACTTGTCAAAGATAGATGAAAGAGTGCCGGAAAGATGGAGATTTGCCAATAATTTTACTTCTACTATTTCCAACTGCAATATATCCGCACCTATCCATCAAGATCATGCAAATGTAAAAGGTGCTATAAATATGATAATTACTAAAAGAAGGAATAGCAAAGGAGGTAATCTACATGTTCCAGATTTTAATGCTACATTCGATCAAACCGATAACTCATTATTGGTTTATCCAGCATGGAGAAATAGACATGGAGTTACACCTATAATTCCTACATATCAGGATGGTTATAGAAATTCTCATGTTTGGTATGCACTAGATTCATTTCATTCACTTGATGACAAAAAGAAAGTCAACTAAAGCAGAAGTAGATCATAGAGTTAGGAGAGTTGCGAAACTCTTAACTCAGGGTGCAACTAGGTCAGATATATTGCAATATACCGCAAATGAATGGGGGATGAAAACAAGACATTCAGATCAATATATCCAAGATGCTAGAAAGCTTTTAGAGAAAGATTTTGATATTGATAGGAAGCAATTTACCGCAGAGATTTTATCGCAGCTTGCATCACTGCAAAAACAAGCAAGAAATGATAAAAATTTAAATGTTGCTCTGGGCTGTATTAACTCAATGGCCAAGGTAGGAAAGATATTCGGAACATGACAGTACTAGACAACGAAGGAAGTGTATTAGATGTCTTTGGTACTGGTAAATTAGATCTCGATACAGAGAAACTAATGAATAGGATAATAGATGATTTACACCCTAAACAAAGAGCATTCGTAAACGATACAGAGACAGAGATAATAGGATTATCCGCTGGATACGGAGCTGGTAAAACAAGAAGTTTATGTGCTAAAGCTGTTCAACTAGCAGTGATGAATGCAGGTTTTACTGGTGCTGTAATGGAACCAACAGGCAGTTTGATCAGAGATATATGGCAAGCTGACTTTGAACAGTTCTTAGAGAATTATGAGATTCCGTATTCCTATAGAGCATCACCATTACCGGAATACATATTGCATTTACCGATGGGAGATACGAAGATACTATGCCGATCCTTTGAGAATTGGAGTCGTATTATCGGTCTAAATTTAGCCTTCGTATTAGCGGATGAAATAGATACTGTGAGTCCTACTGTTTGTGATAGAGCATTTCCAAAGATATTAGGTAGGCTTAGATCTGGCAATGTCAGACAATTCGGAGCTGCAAGCACACCAGAGGGTTTTAGATGGATGTGGAATACATTTGGGTCAGATAGTGCACAAAGCAGAGAAGATCGGAAGCTGATACGTATGAGAACGAAGGATAATCCATATTTACCAGATGATTTTATAGAGCGTATGCAAGCAAACTATGATCCTTCTTTGCTACAGGCATATCTAGAGGGTAGCTTTGTAAATCTTAACACTGGTCAAGTATATGATAGATTTGATCGTAAGAAGCATGTATCTACCATAGTATTGGATACTAGTGATGAGATACTAAGAGTTGGTATCGACTTTAATATTGGTAATATGTCCGCTGTAGTGGGGGTGCGTATCGGTACGAAGTTAGTCATAATAGACGAAATACACAAATGTCATGATACAGATGCATTAGCACAGGAGATATTACGCAGATACCCACAAAGAACTATTTGTGTATACCCTGACTCATCTGGTGGTAATCGTTCTACTAATGCAACTTTGACTGACATATCTATTCTCACTAACTATGGTTTTAAAAATATGTCTCCCCGCAGCAATCCTCCTGTCAGGGATCGGATTTCGTCAGTACAAGCGTTACTCGAGAACGGCAAAGGGGAAGTTAGATTACAAATCAGCCCCCATTGCAAACGCTTAATTGAATGTTTAGAGTTGCAATCTTATACTGAAAAAGGAGATCCAGATAAAGATTCTGGCTATGATCATATTAATGATGCTCTTGGGTATCTGGTATGGCGTGAATTTAATCCTCTGCATATGCGGGCTGGTCGTGGGACAGGGGTTAGAATTTACTAAACAAATGGTATTATGAGGTAAAAAAGTGTCTTACAGCAGCTACGCCATTTATAACAATCCAGTATCTAGAAAAGTTACTGATGTAGACAGTCCTAATGCAGCTTTTTTTAATATGTTGCCTCACTGGGGTTTAATAGAGGACTTAGTACAAGGCACATTTAAGATTAGATCAGAACACAGAAAATATCTACCACAAGAGCCAAGAGAGCAAGATGATTCTTATGACATCAGATTAGCTAGGTCTGTTTGTCCTCCATACTTTTTGAGACTAGAGAGAATGCTTGCTGGTATGCTCACTAGAAAACCAGTACGACTAACTGATGTTCCTGACTCAGTGCGTGAAGATTTGTTCGATGTAGACTTAGAGGGTAATGATCTCAATATTTGGACTTATGAGACTGCACGAAAAGCTATTAGATATGGTCATGTAGGGGTGCTAGTTGATGCACCAAAAGAAGGAAATAGTGTTAGACCATATTGGGTTACATATACTCCAAGAGAAATATTAGGATGGAGAACAGAGATTGTAGATGGTCAGCGTGTATTATCTCAATTGCGATTGATGGAAAAGGTAGTTGTACCTGATGGTAAATATGGTGAAAAAACAATAGAACAAGTCAGAGTATTAGAAAGAGGTAGATATGAACTTCATAGAAAAAACAACAAGAGTGATTTTGTATTGTTTGAAGAAGGTGTTATGTCAACGGAACAAATACCATTTGCTATAGCATATTCAAACAGGGTTGGATATTTAGAATCTAGACCACCTATGGCTGATATTGCAGAATTAAATCTTATCGCATATCAAACTCTTAGTGATCTTGCAAACCAGCTTCATATATCAGCAGTTCCTATGCTTGCAATGTTTGGCTTTCCCGCTGCTGCTGAAGAAGTATCTGCTGGTCCAAGTGAAGCATTATCATTGCCACAAGAAAGTAGGATTGAATATATAGAACCAGAGGGTAGAAGTTTTGATGCTCAGTTTCGTAGGCTAGATCAACTTGAAAAACAAATAAACGAACTAGGACTAGCTGCTGTATTAGGACAGAAGTTATCAGCAGAAACAGCAGAAGCAAAAAGAATAGATAGAAGTCAGGGTGACAGCACCATGCAAGTAATAGCACAACAGATGCAAGATTTAATAGATAATTGCCTCAAGTTTCATGCACAATATCTTAATGAACCAACCGCTGGTAGCAGTTTTGTAAATAGAGACTTCTTAGCATCTAGATTAGATCCACAAGATGTACAGGCATTGATACAGCTAAGAGCACAAAATGAAATTACACAAAAAACATTGTTATCACAATTGACTGAGGGAGAAGTATTAGGAGATGACTTTGACATAGAAGAAGAATTAGAAAGCACTGCAACAGGTGGTCTAGTAGATATGAATCCACCAGATCAAGATGAATGATGAATGGCTATAGAAGATCAAGCTGTACCAGAATCTTTATACAGAAATGCAATAAATCTGAATAGGTATCAAACATCTGTATCAAAAAAATTAATCAATAGATATAACGACATTATTGTTGAACTAACAAATGAACTTCGGAATACTGATATTGAACTAACCGCAGCGAGGCAACTAAGAATATCAACGATACTAAGACAATTGGAAGAAAGCCTAGGTACTTGGGCTATTGATGCGACAAATGTTACAAAAGATGAACTGCAAGGATTAGCATCTTTACAATCAGATTTTATACAAGAACAACTTAAAAAAGTATTACCATCTGATGAGATGAAGAGGGCAGTAAGAACAGTCGAGATCAGTCCACAATTTGCACAAAGCGTAGTAACAACAGATCCAGCTAGGGTTAATGTTTTTACTTTGCCAGAAGAATTACAAGCAACACGAACTGGCATTGAACCTAAGTTTTCACTAACTGCTAGAGAAGGTGCGATTATTACTTTGCCTAATGGGGCAACAGTACAAACATCTTTCAGACGTATTGCTGCATCACAACATGAATTACTTTCAAAAACAGTCAATAATGGTTTGCTTATTGGTCGTACTACACAAGAAATATCAAGAGAACTTAGAGGTAGATTAGATTTTGAAGAAGTAGGAACATTGGCATCTATCAAACAAAAAGGTGGAGTAGCAACAAAACTAGCCAACAATCAAATAGAAACAATCGTGCGAACTAGCATCAATCAAGTTTCTAATTCAGCTGCTAATGCTGTTTATAGAAATAACTCTGATATTACTGATCGCTATAGATATGTAGCAACATTAGACACAAGAACTTCTCCTATCTGTTCTAGGCTTGACGGACAGGTATTTACATATGGCAAGGGACCAACCCCACCGCAGCATTTTAATTGTCGATCTACAACTGTCCCTTTAGTAAAAGAGTCTTTTTTGAAACGATTTGGTGTGACTCAAGAAGATTTTGAAGAGGGTGCACAGAGGCCATCAAAGACTGGACTAGCACAGAAAGGTAAAATGGTTCCAGCTAATGAAAACTATGCGTCATGGCTTAGTAAACAGCCATCTGAAATACAGGATGAAGTCTTTGGTAAAAAGAAAGGTGTCATATATAGGTCTCAGTTGAGAAAAAAAGACCCAACAACAGTTCTTAGAGAGTTTGTACGATCTGATGGATCTGAGCTAACCTTAGAAGAGTTAGGAAGGTTGAACAATGCCACTTAAACGTGGATCTTCAAAAGAGATCATATCTAAGAATATACAAATGCTAATACGAGAGGGCAAACCCTATCGACAGGCGGTAGCTATTGCATTATCTGAATCAGAAGGAAGGAAAAAGAAAACAAGACGGAAAAAAAGAAAAAAGGTATAGTATTAGTAGTTCTCTCTAAAACTATGTATCATTCTGGTGGCATGAAGAAGAAAAAGAAGAAAAAGGTAAAAAAAGGAGGTAAAAAATAGTGGGTTATACTTTCAAAGTTCAAACATACGATGAACCAAAGCCTAAAGCTGAAGTAAAACCAAAAGCTTCAAAAACCAAATCAAAAAAAAGTGACAAGAAAGTTTAGGCGACAACCAAAAGATAAAAAAACAGGACTTCCGAAAGTTTATCTTTCAGGGGCTAAAAATAAAGCTGCAAAGGCTGCCGAAATCAAAAGAACAGCAGCAGCCTATAGACGTGGTGAAAAGATTGACCTAAAAGCTGTTTCTCAATTCCGAGTCTCTCAAGATGGCACCAAAAAAAAGAAAAAGCGTAAAAAAAAGTAAATCAGCTGGCGAAAGTACTAAAGCTGCCATTATTAAAAAAAAGGCAGCGAATAGTATTTACACTACTGGCGATTTAAACAAAGTTTATTCCAGAGGTGTTGCTGCATATCTTAGTTCTGGTTCTAGGAATGTTTCTGTTGGTGCTTGGTCTATGGGTCGCGTTAGCAGTTTTGTTAGTGGTAAAGGTGGAGCAAGAAAAGCTGATATTGATATACATGAAAATAGATTAAAAAATCCAAAGAAAAAAAGAAAAAAATGAAGCTATCTACTAGACAAAAAAACAAACTTAAAGAACATTCAGCCCATCATACAAAGGGTCACATGGATTATATGAAACGAAAGATGAGAGAAGGAATGAGTTTTAGACGAGCACATAATCTTGCAATGCGGAGAAAAGGTAAATGAAGATTAAGAAGGGTGGTCATATATTTGATGGTGTTAATAAACCGATAGAAACTAGAGGTCATAAGAGTGGTAAATCTCATGCTGTTGTTATTCGTGAAAAAGGTAAACTTAGACTTATTAGGTTTGGTATGCAGGGTGCAGACAATAAACCAGTGAGAAAAGGTGAGTCAAAAGAAGATAAAAAAACTAGAGCTGCGTTCAAAGCAAGATTTCGTAAATATATCAAAAGAGGTCCAACTAGTGCAGCTTATTGGGCTGACAAAGTAAAATGGAGCTAGTATATTAATATTCATTACAATACCGCTTATTTATGGCTGAAGAATTACAACGCCCAAACCCCTCACAATCTGAGTTCGATGCAATGAAAGCAGAGGTTGAAGCGATGAGAAAAAAAAATGCAGAATTGCTTGCAGATTACAAAAATGCAACGGAGAAAGCAAAAGCTGTACCACAAGATGTTGATGTTAAAGAACTGATAGAGTTCAAAAGAAAAAAAGAACAGGAAGATTTAGAAGCTAAAGGTAAATACGAAGAGGCAAGAGAAAAACTAGCCCAACAGTATAGAGATGCAGAAGAACAAAAAAATCGAAGGATTCAAGAACTTGAGTCAAGACAACGTGAGTTGGAGATTGAAGCACCAGCTGTATCAGCACTTGCTGACGTAGTACATGACCCACAGTATGCCCTTGGTCGATTAAAAAAGGATCAGCTTGCAAGAGAAAGTGATGGAACTGTAGTCGTTGTAGATGGTTACAATCGAACACCTGTAAAACAATGGGCACAGCAGAATTTACCTAATTGGGTACAGAAACATCCAAGGCCACAAGGTGGTGGAGCACCTTCTGCAAAAACAACAACTGTAGAAAGTGTTGCAGGTGAAAAAAATCCATTTGCACCAGAATCTTTTAACCTCACCGAACAAAGTAGGTTATATAGAACTGACAGAAATAAATATGAATTGTTAAAAAATCAAATTAGCGGTTAATATAGGTTTAACTTGGTAGTGCCAAGCTAGGGTAGTGCCCGCAATATTTTTTCAACATTATTAGATTATGGCTACTACAAGGAGCGACATTATTGTTCCAGAGCTGTTTACGCCATATTTGATTGAAGCTACAACAGTTCGTGATAGTTTCCTTCAAAGTGGAGTCGTACAGCCTTTACAAGAATTAAACCTCTCAGCCGATAGAGGTGGGGATTTTGTGAAAATTCCTTTTTACAAAGCAAATTTAACTGGTGATTTTGAAGTTCTTACAGATAGTACTTCTCTTACACCCGGAAAAATTACTGCGGATAACCAGATTGGAGTAGTGCTTCATCGTGGTCGTGCATTCTCTTCTAGAGATTTAACTGCTTTAGCTGCTGGTGCTGGCGGTGATCCACAAGCTGCGATTGCCAACAAACTTGCAGACTATATCAACAACCAAAAGCAAAAAGATTTATTCTCTTGTTTAACTGGTGCATTCGGTTCTATTAATGCAAATGATTCAAACTCAGCTTTATTTGCTTTAACAATCGACTCAGAATCTGGTGATTCTCCAACAACTTTGAGTCCTAGACACGTTGCAAAAGCACAATCTCTATTAGGAGATCAAGGCGATAAGTTGACATCTATTTGTATGCACTCAAAAGTGTATTACGACTTAGTAGAAAGAAATGCTATTGATCGGATTTACGACAATACAGGTGCACCAGATACAGCAGCAGCATCAGGTAGTACAGCAAGAGCATTTGATCAGCCTACATTTGGTCAGTTTATGGGTCTAAATGTTATCGTTTCTGATGATGTTCCCACAACTGGTTCTGGTTCTTCTACAGAGTATTCTACATTCTTCTTTACATCAGGAGCCGTAGTTACTGGTGAGCAAGCACCACAAAGAATTGCAACTGATCGTGACATCCTTGCATTAGAGGATGCCTTAGCAGTTGATCTACATTACATCTACCATCCAGTTGGTTTGAAGTATGCAGTAACAACTGTTAACCCAACAAGAACAGTTCTTGAAACAGTAGCTTCATGGTCGAAAGTTTACGAGACAAAGAACATCGGTATTGTTCGTGCAACTAACGTATCTAATCAGGATTAATTATGCCATCATTATTTGACGTAACTGCTGGTTCTTTAGTTGGACCAACAACTGGTGGAACTGTAACTCAGGCCACAAACAAATCAACTGCCGTAACTCTAAGTACAGAGTCCGGTCAGATCACAATGAACAACGCAGCATTAGCAGATGCAGCAGAGGTATCTTTCACAGTTACCAACACAAAAGTTGCTAGTACTGATGTTGTTGTTGCTTGCCATGGATCAGCTGGTACAGCTGGTGCATATATCGTCAGTGCGAACGGAATTGCAGATGGTTCATTTAAAATCACTGTTTCTAACGTTTCTGGTGGTTCATTAAGTGAAGCTATTGTTATTAACTTTGTTGCATTGAAAGGTGCATCTAGCTAATGAGCATTATTGCTTTTAAGCGAATGAGAGAGCAAAATGAGGCTGCTGCAAAGGCAGCTTCACTTGCTCAATCTAAAACAAAGCCAAAACCTAAAACTAAAACAAAAAAAGTTATAAAAGTTTCTCAAAATGGCGATTAGTATTGATGCTACTGTTGGTGGTGCTTCTGCAAATAGTTATATAACTCTTTCAGATGCAAACTCTATTGTGGAAGGATTAATTGTTGATGATGACGTATCAGCATGGGATGGTTCTAATACAGATAATAAAAACAGAG
>VTLG01016720.1_pt1 | contig 19290 bp, 24 predicted proteins | sample 4694571 | NCBI WGS metagenome assembly VTLG01 (sample SAMN12604809, study PRJNA352737) | marine metagenome | biome: ENVO:00000447; feature: ENVO:00000209|ENVO:00000569|ENVO:01000036; material: ENVO:00002151; isolation source: viral sequences binned using virsorter ...
GTACCAATTACTGATGGTGAAGGTGAACTGAGAGATGTTTTCCAGGTAGCAGCAAAAGGAACTGCTTCAGGTTTATATGTTCAACAGGTACAAATTTCAGGAGACGCATAATGAAACTCATTACGGAAGAAATTTCAAGCGTTAAATTTATCACCGAAGGAAAAGGTGCTAAAAAGAAAATGTATATTGAAGGAGTTTTCCTACAAGGAGATCTTAAAAATCGTAATGGTAGAATGTATCCTGTAGCAACTCTTGCAAAAGAAGTTGGTAGATATAATGAGTCTTTTGTAAAGAAAGGACGTGCTGTTGGTGAATTGGGACATCCCGATGGACCAACTGTAAATCTTGATCGTGTTTCTCATAAAATTGTTTCTTTAGAACAAAAGGGAAATAATTTTATTGGTAAGGCACAACTTTTAGAAACTCCTATGGGTAAGATTGCAAAATCTCTTATTGCCGAAGGTGTTACACTTGGTGTTTCTTCACGTGGTATTGGAACATTAAAGGAAGATCGTAATGGTGTTAAAGTTGTTGGTGAAGATTTTCAATTAGCAACTGCTGCTGATATCGTGGCAGATCCTTCTGCACCTGATGCTTTTGTTAATGGAATTATGGAAGGAAAAGAATGGGTTTGGGAAGGAGGAATTCTTCGTGAACAGTTTGTTGATGAGACTAAGAAGAGGATTAATACTCTTGTTGATCAAAAATCACTTGAAGAACATAAATTGAACTTATTTACTGATTTTCTCTCAAATCTATAAGTTCTATAAATAAATACAGATTAATCAAAAATATCTAAACAAATGTCCGTTGGTAACGATTTACAAGAAATGGAAAACGTAGTAACTAAAAACGCTGCGCCTGGAGAACCAATGCAGAAGCTCACCACAGGTGGTACTCCTGCTACTTGGGAGGATCTAGGTGGGCCGACACCAGAAAATTCTAAGCCTGATGACGACTCTAACAAGTTGGGAACACCAGGTAAGACACTCAAGCAAGTCAGAGATGTTGTTAACAGAAAAGCAACACCTGGAGATCAAGCAATTCCTAGTGGAAATGCAACTCCTGGAACCCTTAAGCAGGGAGACGAGCCGGAAGTAAAGGATGAACAGGAAGTTGTTGCCGAGGACGAAAAAGCAACTGAGGAAGTAGTTGCTGAAGAACCTACTAAAGAGGAAGAAGTTGTATCTGAAGAAGAGACTTCTACTGAAGAAGTAGTTGCCGAGGAAGAGAAGTCTGAGGAAGAAGTTGTTGCCGAAGATAAGATTGATGTTGAGGAAGATCTCAATGCTCTTATTTCTGGTGAAGAACTTTCTGAAGAGTTCCAAGAAAAGGCAAGAACAATTTTTGAAACTGCTATTAAAACTAAAGTTTCAGAAATGAAAGAAGAACTTAAGTCTGAGTATGAAAAATCTCTAGTAGAAGAAGTTGCTACTATTAAAGAAGAACTTTCTAATAGAGTTGATTCATATCTAGAATACGTTGCTGAAGAGTGGGTAGAAGAAAACCAACTCGCTGTTGAGCAAGGACTTAAAACAGAAATGACTGAATCATTCCTTTCTGGAATGAAGAGTCTATTTGAAGATCATTATGTAACAATCCCTGAAGATAAATATGATGTCCTTAATAGTATGGTAGAAAAACTTGATGAGATGGAAGATAAACTCAACGAGCAAATTAATAAGAATGTTGCTCTAAACAAAAGGTTATCAGAATCGACTGCTGATGTAATCCTAGCGGATGTGTCAGAAGGTCTTGCAGTTTCCCAAAAGGAAAAACTTGCTTCTCTTGCCGAAAATGTTGAGTTTGATAGTGAAGAAACCTATCGTGAGAAGCTAGTAAAGTTGAGGGAATCATATTTCCCAACAAACCCTAGTACTCAAAGAAACAATTCAGAGACAATTTCTGAAGGAACTGAGGCACCTCAAGCAGCACCGTCTGGCTTGATGGAAAGTTATCTTCAAACTCTGGGCAGAGTTTCGAAAAAGTGATTTTTAAATTATAGATCAAACTAAAACTTTATACAGGTAAAATCAAATGCAAGCGTTCAATGCTGAACAACTGCAGGAGAAGTGGGCACCCGTTCTAGACCATGATGGTTTGGATGAGATTAAAGATTCTCATAAGAGAATGGTTACCGCAGTTCTTCTGGAGAACCAAGAAAAGACTTTAAAAGAGGAAGCTGAATTTCTCTCCGAAGCAGCTCCTACAAACGCTACTAGTTCTACTAGTATCAAAAACTTCGATCCAGTGCTTATCAGCCTGATTCGTCGTGCAATGCCAAATTTGGTCGCATATGACCTAGCTGGTGTTCAACCAATGAATGGTCCTACTGGACTTATCTTCGCAATGCGTTCACGTTATGCTTCACAAACTGGAGAAGAAGCATTCTACAACGAAGCAGATTCCGCATTCTCTGGTCAGTCATCCACAGGATTCAATAAGACTTCTGGATGGACTCAAGGCGCAGTTGGTTTAGGTACAACTAACCAACAGGGTACTAACCCAGGTGCTCTTGACGGCACATTCCCGGCTACTGCTGATGCTACTACCTACAACGTAGGTGAGGGCATGACAACTGCCGAGGCAGAAGCACTTGGAGATGCTGCTGCTAACAATTTCAACGAGATGGCATTCTCGATTGAGAAAGTTACCGTTACTGCGAAGTCACGTGCACTAAAAGCTGAGTACTCACTAGAGCTTGCTCAAGACTTGAAAGCAATCCACGGATAGAATGCAGAGGCAGAACTTGCCAACATTCTTTCTACTGAGATTCTTGCTGAAATCAACAGAGAAGTTATTCGTACCATTTATAACGTTGCTGTTCCTGGTGCTCAGGCTAACGTCGCAACTGGTGGTACATTCGACCTAGACATCGACTCTAACGGAAGATGGTCGGTTGAGAAGTTCAAAGGTCTCATTTTCCAGATGGAAAGAGATGCTAATGCCATCGCACAGCAAACTCGTCGTGGAAAGGGTAATATGATCCTTTGCTCTGCTGACGTTGCTTCTGCACTCACAATGGCAGGTGTTCTGGATTATACCCCAGCACTTAATGCTAACCTCAATGTTGATGACACAGGCAATACCTTTGCTGGTGTACTTCAAGGTAAGTATCGTGTATACATCGACCCTTATGCTGCTAACGTTGCTGCTAACCAGTACTACGTTTGTGGTTATAAAGGTTCTTCACCTTATGACGCAGGACTGTTCTACTGCCCATACGTTCCTCTACAAATGGTTCGTGCAGTTGGCGAGAACACCTTCCAGCCAAAAATCGGGTTTAAGACTCGTTACGGAATCGTTGCTAACCCCTTCGCCCGTGGCGCATCACTTGATAACCCTGGTGTTATCGCACGTAATAGTAACAAGTACTATCGTCGTGTTAAGGTTACAAACCTTATGTAAGAAGAAAGGATATATTTCCTTTATTCAAAGAGACCCCTGTAAAGGGGTCTTTTTTTTATGCTATAGGAAACTACCACTCTAAATAATTTTGGAGACCTGCGTTCGGACTAATGGGAAACATATATTACGAAAGACATTTACAAAATTGGCTTGCTGATGATAATAATGCTCATAAATTAATAGAGAATATCGAACATTTAAATGAAGGTGAATTATTAGAATTTTTAGAATATAATAAAGGCGCAGTTGATTGTTTAAAGCATTTTTGGCCAGATCGTGATAGAAAGAAGATAATATTAGCATGTTGTTATGCTATTCTTAAGACATATGAATATGAAGAAGCATATAGAATATCAATAAAGAAAGCAGAACATGAAGATTATGAACATAAAATAGAACACGATCATATTAGAACTGAAGATGAAGATCATGCTGATGCTAGTGTTGGATTAGATATTGGTGGTGGATATAAAATAAAACATGGTCCAGATGGTAGTACTACTGTTTCTTATCATGAAGAAGCATTAGCACAAGCAGATGTACATACTAAAACTCATAATAAACATGTTAATGTTGGAGTTGATGTTCAAGCACAAGCAGGTGAAGAGGTTGATGGATCAGCAACTACCAGTGATCATGGAGCAAAATTTAAAACAGGAGCATTTCTTGGAGATTCTGCTACAGTATCAGTAAATGGTGATGTTAAATATAAAGGAATTAATGCAGATGTTACTGATGGTGTTAGTTTCGGGGAGTCTGTTGGTGCTAGTGCCAGTGGTGATATTGACTGGGGACATTCAAGATTAACTATTGAAGCAGGTGGTAAACTTGTAGCAGGTATTGGTATTGAAGGAAAAATTAAACTATCAATTGATACGAAGCCAATCACTAAAGATTATGATGATTTGAAGCATGATGTTGATAAGGTTATTAAGTGGTTATAAAGATATAAATACAAATAAAAGTAGTATTACCATGAAACCTACTCCAAAAGAACATCATGAGGCACTTGACCGTCATGCTAGAATAGTGAAACACTTAATTGATGAAGGATATGCTGAGAATGAAGATTCTGCTGATAAAATTATTATGGGTATGAGTGAAACTTGGTTTAATCTTATTATAGACTAATGAAAGATTTTGATAATTTTATTGAAGAGGCAGCTACTAAAAGATGCCCTCAAGGACAGTATTATTGCCATACTGATAAAAAATGTAAAAAAATTCCTCGTGGATACCATGTAGGTAGAGGAGGGTATGTTGAACCAGATGAGGATGGTAAGAAAAATGGGTCCAATAACGGCAATGGAAATAGTAATGGCAATGGTGGCAATGGTAATGGTGGCAACGGCAACGGTGGTAGTGGAAATGGCGGTGGAGGCAACGGAGGTTAAAGATGGCAACAGCATTTGATAATCAAATATCAAATAGAAATTTTTTATCTCCAGTTGGATTTAAATTTACACTGGCAAAAGAACCTAAAGTTTCTTTCTTTTCGAATACTGCAAGAATACCTGAATTAAGTTTAGGAACTGCTGTCCAGCCAAGTTATTTGAAAGATGTTGATGTTCCTGGAGATAAGTTGCAATACGGTGATTTCTCATTGAGATTTTTGGTCGATGAGAATATGGAAAATTATATGAAAATTCATAATTGGTTAAGAGGACTTGGATATCCAGAAAGTACGAAGAATTATAAAGATTATATGACGGATGATACAACTAATATATACGATCCTGAACAAAAATCATTCAGTGATGGTAGTTTACATATTTTAAATAGTAATTATAGAGATGTTGCTATTGTTAAATTTGATGGTCTATTTCCAGTATATTTGACCTCTCTTGATTTTGATGCTTCAGAAAGTGACATAAACTACTTTACAGCAGACGTAACTTTCAAGTATACTGTATATAATATTGTAGCAGCGGATGGTAGAACACCCTTATGAATCTTGACAAAATTCAGGAGATGTGGCAGAAAGATTCTGTCATTGACCCTGATAATCTACATGATGAATCATTAAAAATTCCTCAATTACACTCCAAGTATTATATAATTTACAATACTATTACTTTGTTGCGTGAAAAAGCAAGAACTCAATATACAAAAATAAAATTAGAAAGATATAATTATTATACTGGAAAGGCAGAACCAGAAGTTTATGCCGAAGATCCATTTCCGTATAAGGTTAGAGAAAAGGATGCCATACAGAGGCACCTAGATGCTGATGAGAGGTTAACTACAATAGATTTAAAGATTAGATATTATGATGCAACTTTAAAATTCTTAGAAGAAATTATAAAAGTAATTTCCAATAGAACATACCAGATTAAGAATGCTATAGAATGGCATAGATTCCAATCTGGATTTAACTAAATAAGTTTTTTAACTGTGAGGGATGGAGTCGAACCATCAAGTCCCGCAAGCAGAACAGTAGGGAAACAGCCTACCACGTTTACCAGTTTCGTCACCTCACAAAGGGTGTCAGCTTAGTGCTGACATTAGACGTTGCATTCCGATTCCACCCCCACTTCTAGGGAAGAAATTAAAGGAGAGGAATTCTTCAAGTTCTTTTTCAACTCTTTCCTTACCGAACAAGTCAATAATAAGTTGAGCATACTGTCCATCAGAGATGGTATAGAATGTATCTCTCATCTGATTCTTGTCAGTGCTACGTTCAGCAGAACCAATGGTTTCCATACCACCAAGGATAACATCAATCTTTTTACTTGTGCCATCATCATTACGTGCCATGTTCCAGAATGGTGATGTCCACTCAGGGAAATCAGTAATCATACCAGTTCCTATGGATGCTTCATGTTCATGATCTAATTCACGTACCTTGTATTGGTCTGCCCATTGGTCATAAGTTTTTATATCAAGTGTAGGCAATTTAAGATATTCGCATAATTCAATCTCCATTGCTTTGAGATCATATACATCTCCCTTCATTTCAAACTCAAACATGGGGAAGATGGTCTCATGCCTCCCTTCTACGGGGTTTGGCTCTGCTCTATACGACGTTGAGACACAAAAAAATCCCTCTTCTGAAGGATTGGAAAGGAGTTCATGTTCTAACCACATCTGACCTGTTTGTGGTAGTGGCCAAATATTATCACCATAATTGTAGGTTGCTACAGTTTCTGGATCTTCACATGCAGCAAGAATACTTAATCTATTCTGTGTGTGAACTTCAAGAAAATTTTTAGACAAAAAAAATGACCTCAAAAGGCCAACCGTGTCTGTATACTTTTTGGGATCAATCAGTGCAGTCATTATTTGTAGACAAAACTAATTTATTTATACACACTAAATATTCACAAATGAACATTATGTTATGTCCCATTTGGTTATATCAAAAAAGAATGAAGTATATCTTCATGTCCAGGCAGAAATACATGTTTATTATGAATTAGCAGATCAATTTACTTTTGAAGTTCCTGGTGCAAAGTTTTCTCCTGCATATAGAAATAAATATTGGGATGGAAAAATTAGATTATTTAATACACAGAAAGGAGAGATATATGTTGGGTTATTAGATAAGATAATTCAATTTTGTAAAGATCATGAATATACCTATGAATTTGTAGATAGTAAGTATTATGGTCTTCCTTTTGAAGTTAATGATTTGATTTCAAAAGAAGGTGTGAAAGATTATATGAATGCTATTTGTAATCATAAACCTAGGTCTTATCAAGTAGAGGGAGTATACGACGCTCTAAGACATAATAGAAAGTTGTTGATATCCCCAACTGCTTCGGGAAAATCTCTGATGATTTATTCGATTGTTCGATATTTTGTTGAGAAAGGTCAAAATACTCTGATAATTGTTCCGACGACTTCCCTAGTAGAGCAAATGTATAAAGACTTTGCAAATTATGGCTGGGACGTAGGTTCATATTGCCACAAGATATATGCTGGTAAGGAAAGGGAGACAGACTCTCAAGTAATCATAACAACTTGGCAGTCGATATACAAACTCCCACGTAAATATTTTGAAAGATTCCGTGTAGTAGTTGGAGATGAAGCCCATCAATTTAAATCAAAATCTCTTATATCTATAATGACTAAGTTAGCGGATGCTAAGTATCGTTACGGATTTACTGGAACTCTTGATGGAACACAAACTCATAAATGGGTTCTTGAGGGATTGTTTGGACCTTCCTATAAGATTATTAAAACTGACGAGTTAATGAAGAAAGGGCATCTTGCTAAACTGGATATCAATGTACTTTTATTGAAACATTCACCAAATAAATTTGAAAACTTTGAGGATGAAGTTCAATATATTATCGGACATAATCGTAGAAATAACTTTATTAAAAATCTTGCTTTAGATTTAAAGGGTAATACATTAATTTTATATGCTAGGGTGGAAGGGCACGGTCAGCCACTTTACGATCTAATAAATAATAATAACCACATTGAAAATCGTAATGTCTTTTTTATTCATGGTGGCGTGGATACCGAAGACCGAGAAAAAGTTCGAGAAATCACTGAGCAGGAGAATAATGCTATTATCGTTGCCTCTTACGGAACCTTTTCTACCGGCATTAACATCAAAAATCTGCACAATGTTATCTTTGCTTCCCCATCAAAATCAAGGATCAGAAATTTACAATCAATTGGAAGGGTTCTAAGAAAAGGAGAGCATAAAACAAGAGCAACTCTTTATGATATTGCCGATGATATTAGTTACAAATCACGGAGGAATTACACACTCAATCATCTTATAGAAAGGATTAAAGTATATAATGAAGAAAAATTTAATTATGATATAGTAAACATACCTTTTAAAAGCTAATGGGAGAAGAATTTTATTCTATAATAAAGTTGGTATCAGGAGAAGAAATATTTTCATTGGTTACAGTGGATGAGACTGATGGAGATCCTATTATAATGCTTCAAAATCCACTTATTATGCAGATGTTTCAAAATAGTCATGGAGCACATATTAAGGTTAAGCCTTGGATTGAATTATCCGAAGATGATATATTTTTAATTACATCAGATAAAATTATTACGATGACTGAATCCAAAGATAAAAAATTGATTGAAATTTATAATAATTTTATTTCTGATGATGAAAAAATTGAAATACATACACCAAATGGACTCGTACAACCATCATCAAAAATGGGTTATGTATCCTCTGTTGAAAATGCACGTAGGAAATTGGAAAGCTTATTTAATAAAAATATTAATAATAAAGAAAACTAAAGTATTTCCCATCAACCTCTACAAAGGTATTCTACTTGTATTTTTTGAACTTGTCAAGCCTTAAGTTTTATGATATAATAAAAAGAATTAATAATAAAGGAATGCCATGTCATGCCTAAAAAGAAGACAGAACATTATGTAAATAATAAAGATTTGTTGGAAGCGATGATTGTTTATAGAGGAAAAGTCTCTATAGCAAGAGAAAAATTTATAAAAAAATATGATAATGACCCACCAAAGTCAGGACCATGGGAGGGTAAACCCCCCATTCCAAATTATCTTGGAGAATGTTTTTTAAAGATTGCTACTCATTTGTCGTATAAACCGAACTTTGTTAATTATATGTTTAGGGAAGATATGATATCTGATGGTATAGAAAATTGTGTGCAGTATATTCATAATTTTGATCCAGCAAAGTCAAGAAATCCTTTTGCTTATTTTACACAAATTATTCATTATGCTTTTCTTAGACGTATTCAAAAAGAGAAAAAGCAATTGGATATTAAAACAAAAATTATTGAAAGAACAGGATTTGATGAAGTTATGATGGTAGATGATACTGCTCTTTCTGGTGCTAGTTCTGATTATAATACCATTAAAGATAATGTTCAGTATAGAGGAAGCCGCTGAATATGCGTATTGCTGTTATAACAGATACTCATTACGGAGCACGTAAAGGTTCAAAGCATCTTCATGATTACTTTGAACTTTTTTATAAGAATGTATTTTTTCCATATCTTGAAGAGAATGGAATAACTACGGTTGTTCATATGGGAGATATATTTGATAGTAGAAAATCTATAGACTATCAAAGTTTGGAGTGGGCAAAGAGAGTTGTATTTGAACCACTTAAAAAATATAAGGTATATGCCATAACAGGCAATCATGATTGTTATTATAAAGATACTAATTATGTAAATTCACCAGAACTTTTATTAAAGGATTATACAAATATAAAAACTTATTCTAAGGCAACAGAAATAAAGATAGACAAATTAAAAATTCTTCTTTTACCTTGGATTAATAGTGAAAATTATGAAGAGTCTTGTGAGGTAATTAACAAATCCAAGGCAAAAATTACTATGGGTCATCTTGAAATTAATGGATTTAAGGCAACTCGTGGACATATAATGGAAACGGGTATGGATGTTGGTGTATTCAATAAATTTGATAAAGTATTTTCTGGTCATTTTCATACCAGATCAACTGATGGAAAAATTCATTATCTAGGTAATCCTTATGAGATGTTTTGGAATGATGTGAATGATACAAGAGGATTTCATATTTTTGATACAGAAACTTTAGAACATACTCCAGTTGATAATCCATATAAATTATTCTATAACATATATTATGAGGATACCAACTATAAGTTGTTTAATACTACTGAATATGAAAGTAAAATTGTTAAACTGATTGTTCGTAAAAAATCTAAACCTAAACAATTTGAGAAGTTTATCGATAAACTTTATTCTGCTGGTATTCAGGAATTGAAAATTATTGAAAATTTTGATATTCAAGAGAATGAAGATTTTGATATTGATGAGGAGGAAAGTACCATTTCAATTTTGAATCGTTATATTGATGAATCCGAATTTGAATTTGATAAGAATATTATTAAAGGTATTTTTCAGGATCTTTATAGGCAAGCTTGTGAGGTAGAATAGTGTATCTTCTTACTCTTAAAAATCATAAAGATGATGGTGCTTATGCTGTTCAGGATAATCATGGACATAAAGTTTTGTTTCTTTTTGAAGAGGAGGACGATGCGGTAAGATATGCTATGATGTTAGAAGACCAAGAAGATCAAGTAATGGATGTGGTTGAGGTTGATGATGAACTTGCTTTAAAGACATGTAAGATGCACGCGTACAAGTATGCTGTGATTACTCCTGATGATTTTGTGATTCCTCCAAAAAATGATAAACTTCAAAAAAATTAAATATAAAAATTTTTTAAGTACTGGTAATCACTGGACTGAAATAGATTTTCAAAAATATAATACTAATCTTATTATAGGAACAAATGGTGCAGGTAAGTCTACGATGTTGGATGCACTAACTTTTGTGTTGTTTAATAAACCATTTCGTAAGATTAATAAACCACAATTAATTAATACTATTAATGAAAGAGATTGTGTTGTTGAGATAGAATTTTCTGTTAATAGTAGAGATTATCTTGTTAGAAGAGGAATAAAACCAAATATATTCGATATTGAATTGAATGGTAATTTATTACATAAAGAAGCAGATGATCGTGTTAATCAAAAGACTTTAGAAGAAAGTATATTGAAGGTAAATTATAAATCATTTACTCAAATTGTTATTTTGGGTAGCAGTACTTTTGTACCTTTTATGCAATTGACTAGTGTTAATCGTAGAGATGTTATTGAAGATCTTTTAGATATTCGTATTTTTTCTGCCATGAATAATCTTATTAAAGATAAGATGAGAGAAAGAAGAGAGGAAGTAAAATCTTTAGGTCTTAAAAAAGAAACTCTTAAAGATAAAATGCAGATGCAAAAGAATTTTATTGAAGAAATTGAGGAACAGGGTAAAAGTAAAATTAAAGGTAATGATGATAAAATTAAAGTTTTAAATATAGAAAATGATACTCATATAGAACATAATGAATTAATAGAATCGAATGTATTGGACTTAATTAAGGAGCAAGAAGATCTTACTGGTGCATCTGGAAAGTTAGTGAAACTTAATAATCTTAAGGGTAAAATTACTCAAAAAGTATCGACAATTACCAAGGAACATAAGTTTTTCACAGATAATACGGTATGTCCTACCTGTACTCAGGACATAGAAGAAGACTTTAGATTAAATAGAATTGATGACGTTCAAAATAAAGCAAAGGAACTCAAGAAGGGCTTCGCAGATCTCGAAGAAACCATCAAGTTAGAGGAGAAAAGAGAACGTCACTTTAACCAATTATCAAAGGAGATTACTAAACTCAATCATGACATTTCTCAAAACAATACTCGTGTCTCTCTCAACCAAAGACAAATCCGAGATCTTGAAGAAGAAGTTCAAACAATTACCAACCAACTTAAAAACAGAAATACTGAGCATGAGAAGTTAACTGAGTTTAAAGAAAATCTCCAGAAAACAGTAAACAATTTATCAACTAGAAGAGAAGAGATCGTTTATTACGATTTTGCTTATTCCTTGTTAAAGGATGATGGTGTTAAAACGAAGATTATTAAGAAGTATCTTCCTTTTATAAATCAGCAAGTGAATAGATACTTACAGTTGATGGATTTTTATATCAACTTTACTTTGGATGAGGAATTTAATGAAACGGTAAAATCACCGATTCATGAAGATTTTTCATATTCATCATTTAGTGAAGGTGAGAAGATGAGAATTGATCTAGCATTACTCTTTACTTGGAGAGAAGTTGCTAGAGTTAAAAACTCAGTCAATACTAATCTGTTGATTATGGATGAGGTTTTTGATAGTTCTCTTGATGGATTTGGTACAGATGAATTTTTAAAAATAATTCGATATGTTATAAAAGATGCTAACATCTTTGTGATATCTCATAAATCCGATTTACATGACAAATTTGACAATATGATAAAATTTGATAAGATAAAAGGATTCTCACGCAGAGTATAGAGCCATGAATGTCCCAAATTGGCAACACCACTCAAAAAAAGAACAGAAGCGCACCTTGAAACCACAAGCGTTGCGACGATCAAAATATAGAAGGCAAGCACTCAAGAGGAAACTTAAGGGTGCTTCTTCTTTAGTTACACTTGTTATTAGGAGGTTTAAACAATGGTAAATGAATTAGTCTTTCATGTTTATAAGAAAGATTCTCCAGAGACTAAGGTAGTGGCACATAATTTAACTGTTGATGAGTTAGAAGAGAGATTGAAAACCAAGGACATTGATACTTCTATTCATGAGATTGTACCAATAGAACCTCAATATGCTGAGAGTGATGCCAGTTATTAAAGTGGTATAGTGTGGAGTGTAGAAGGTCTTTTTTAGTGTATTATAGGTACATAATAATAAAACACTAATGGCAGTAAAGCACGAAATCAAATCACAACTTGCTAAACTTCTTGCTACTGAGGATTTAATTGTAGAGAATAAAAAAGTAGAAACTGCTCAGTTTGATGTTCATAGTCGTGTGTTAACTCTTCCAATATGGGAGAAAGCAAGTAATAATGTATATGATTCATTAGTTGCTCATGAGGTAGGACATGCTCTTTATACACCGGATAGAAATTGGTTTAAAGAAATTCAAATTCCTCCACAGTTTGTAAATGTAGTTGAGGATGCTAGAATTGAGAAATTAATAAAGAGAAGATATGCTGGACTTGCCAAAACTTTTTATAATGGATATAATGAACTTCATGATTGTGATTTCTTTCGAGTAAATGATGAAGATATTACTAACTTTAATCTTGCTGATAGGGCTAATTTATACTTTAAGGTGGGTTCGTTCCTTCCTGTGGCTTTTTCAGCTACTGAAAAATCGATTATCAATTTGATCAATGACTGTGAAACGTTTGATGACACCTTATCCGCAGCAGAAACGTTATATAATTTCTGCAAGAAGGAACTTGAAAAGCAAAGAGAAGAAATCAATGTTCAAGGGGACGGTATCTCTCTTGGTGAAGATACTGGGATGGACATCCTTGGTACTGATTGGGATGATTGTGATACCGACTCTGGGGATATTAATAACTCTAACTTGGAAAATAATGATGATTATGATTGCGAGTCTTCTTCTAATGCTGGTGTTTTAGGTAAGGATTTAGATGTAAAGACTGCAGATTCATTTGAGGATTCTGTTAAAGGTTTAGTGGAGGATCGTGATTTTAGACCAAATATTTATTTTGAACTACCAAAATTAAATTTAAAGAATATTATTGTATCCAATAAGATAATTCATGATGGTATTGAAGAATCTTTTATTGCTCAGCAGAAAGAATGGAATGAGAAGGAATATATTTCTACAATCCCTGACTTATATCAAGAATCTGATCAGGAATTTAATAAATTTAAGAGGAGTGCTCAGAAAGAGGTAAACTATCTTGTTAAAGAATTTGAATGTAGGAAGGCAGCTGACAATTATGCTCGTGCTACTACAAATCGCACTGGGGTCCTCGATACAACAAAGCTTCATACGTATCGATTCAATGAAGACCTTTTTAAGAAGGTTAGTGTCATTCCTGATGGGAAAAACCATGGATTAGTATTTGTTCTGGATTGGTCTGGATCAATGGCACATGTGATGCTTGATACTATTAAACAACTTTATAATTTATTATGGTTCTGTAAAAAGGTTAAAATTCCTTTTGAGGTTTATGCATTCACTAATGAATATCCAACTGATTATACGAAACGAAGTTATATAAAAAAAGATGGAATAGCTTTTATTGAGGAAACATTTTCTTTAATGAATCTGTTTACTAGTAAGGTAAAGAATAATACTTTGGATGAACAGATGAAAAATATTTTTCGTCTTGCTTGTCTTTTTAGTCATGAAGTTGCTTGTTATTATAATATTCCTATAGGAATGAATCTTTCTGGAACTCCATTAAATGAAGCATTAGTTTGTCTTCATCAAATACTTCCTCAGTTTAAGAGTGATAATAAACTTCAGAAAGTTCAGTGTATAGTTTTGACTGATGGTGAAGGTGCTCCATTAAGATATAGTAAAGAAATGCAACGTCATTGGGAGCATGATCCATTTTTAGGAAGTGGTTATGTTAATGAGAGATGTATTTTAAGGAATCGTAAAACAGGTCATACATATTCCTGTCATGGGTTGGGACATTGGGCAGATGTAACTGATTTGTTATTAACAGATTTACGTCAGAGTTTTCCTGATATGAATTTTATTGGAATACGTATTCTGGGTGGTAGGGATGCTGGACAATTTGTTCGACGTTATTCTGGATATGAAGATGGGAAATATGAGAAGATTATGAAAGTTTGGAGAAAGGAAAAGGCATTTAGTATTAAGAATTCTGGATATCATAGTTATTTTGGTTTGTCTTCAAGTAATTTGGGAAATGATGATGAATTTGAGGTTGATGAAGATGCTACTAAAGCACAAATCAAAAGAGCATTTACTAAAAGTCTTAAGAGTAAGAAAATGAATAAAAGAATTTTGGGTGAATTTATGGAACTTGTGGCATAAATATTCTTATGGATAAACTCTGGGACGACTCCAATTGGAGACAAGAATATAAAGAATCAAAGAGGCTTTCTAAATTTCAATTAGAAATATTGGAAAATGGGCCTAGAAGTCTTTCTCAATCATGGATTCTTGGTGCAATGCATGGTGAATGGAGAAAGATGAAAGGATATAAGTATCCTGATCCACCTGATTGTTCTTCTTCATTTAAGGAATTTAATCAGATGGTAAAAGAGAATTTTGAACATTCACCAGAAGAATTTGGTCCTGGTGGTCCATTAACAAATCAAGCAGGTTCTGGGACACATTAGAAAGTGTCTATAATGATAAGTAATTAGTATTTTTTCGATTATAATAATCACATAAATAAAATGCTACATTATGCCTCGCAAAATTGCTTTGACTGACAAACAATTAATTAATGAATTAAAATCTTTATACGGTGTTGAATTAACTGCTGCCGATGTTAAAGGATTTTGTGCTTCTAGATCAATTAATTATCAGACAGTAACCAAGAGATTAGAAAGTTATAAAGTTGGACGTGGTAAGTGGAATTTAGAAGTAACTTTAGAAGCAGTTCAAAATATTGAACGTTCATTTAGTGCTCCTGCTGTTGAACCTATTATAGAACAAAATTTAGTTCCGGAGAAAGATGGTACCTTTATCAAGTTTGGTAATTTTAACGACGTTAAGGCCATTATCAAAGCCCGTATGTTCTATCCTACGTTCATTACGGGTCTTTCGGGTAATGGTAAAACGTTCAGTGTGGAGGAAGCGTGTGCTCAACTAAATAGAGAGTTGATACGTGTAAATATTACAATTGAAACCGACGAAGATGACCTTATTGGTGGGTTCCGTCTTGTTGATGGCAGCACTGTATGGCATAACGGTCCAGTTACAGAGGCATTGGAAAGGGGAGCTATCCTCCTTTTAGACGAAATAGATTTAGCATCAAATAAGATTTTATGTTTACAACCTATATTAGAAGGTAAAGGATTATTTCTTAAGAAAATTGGTAAGTACATCAAGCCAACAAAAGGATTCAATATTATTGCAACTGCTAATACTAAAGGCAAAGGTTCCGATGATGGAAGATTCATTGGTACTAATGTTCTTAATGAAGCGTTTTTGGAAAGATTTCCTGTAACTTTCGAACAAGATTATCCTGCTCCTAGTGCAGAAGAAAAAATTCTTTTCAATGTTTCTAAGGCAGTTGGGGTTAATGATGTTGAGTTTTGTAAGCGTTTAGTAGACTGGGCAGATATTATTCGTAAAACATTCTATGATGGTGGTATTGAAGAGATTATAAGTACTAGAAGATTGGTTCATATTATTCGTGCTTATGCTATTTTTGGCAAAAAGGAGAAAGCAATTCAAACTTGTATTAATAGGTTTGATGATGAAACAAAACAGTCTTTTTTAGAATTGTATGATAAAGTAGATGCTGATTTTAATTTAACACAGGAGGAAAAATGAACCTCTGGCAGAGTTATAAATCAGTTCTTCACAGTACCTTTCCTGAAATGCACAGGTCATTAAGATGGGGATATTGGAAAAGTGAAGATACTACTCTTATTGCTGACTTACATAATCATCCACATTTTATAAAATCACGGGAGGTAGAAATTTTCAATGAAAAATCTTGCATTTATAACAACATCATCTATCCTAAGACTGGAAGTAATCTTCCCTGTTTTGGTATGGATCTCATGGGATTCTTTGATAAGAAAGTTATTATAGTTTTTGACTTTCAACATCCAACAGAGAATTTTCTTTTTGGTGTTGAGGGATTGCCAAAAGGAAAAGGTGATTATAGGTTTTTTGAACCTGGTAATCATTTTTCAGAAAATATTTACATAGCATATTGTACTATGGATCAGGTTGATGAACATCTTGAGATGTTTAAGAAATACTTGACAATTTATGCTGATATGTTAGAATGTAAACAACCTACTGGTATGGATACTTCTGTTTATAGGGACTTTGATGCTTACATGACTAAGTTAGATCCAGTTGGTGGATATCTTTCTAGTAAGTTTGGAAAGCAAAAAACAGAAAGACTTGTAAACGAATTTTTATTTGCTTATGGTTAATGCATGGAGTTTAGCAGACTCAGTAATAAATGGAACACTTGATGAGGATTATCCAATAATGACTAAAAAACATGAATCATATGATGATTTTGAAAATCCACTTCCAGATCAAATTATATTGACTGATCAAGAGGTTGATGATGTATATCAACATCATTATCCAGCTGATGATAATATTGTTAAACTTTCTGATACTATTGATGATGGTTCTCCGTATACACAAAATTATCTTGCAGATAATGATGATAATGCATCACATCATTTTAATCTAAATAACGAGGTTGTAAATAAGGAGTCTATGACAGCGCATTATTACAAATATCATGAAGAACAAATCCTTAAAGATATTGAGGAGTATGTATCAGGAACTTATAGAGGACATTATACTGGTACTACACATGAGTATCGTAATGTTCAAACTTTAGATTTAATGGCAGCAAGAGATGTAGCATCTGGATTTTGTCAAGCAAATATTCTAAAGTATGGTAGTAGGTATGGAAGTAAAGATGGAAAAAATAAAAAGGACTTGATGAAAGTCATACATTATGCTATGCTACTTTTACATTTTGATGATCATTACGGCAAACCATCCGAAACAACTGGTAATATTGATTTCCAAATGCCTTAATAATGAAATTACGAGACAAAACTATGAAATTAAGTGACAATACTTTGACAATTTTGAAAAATTTTGCGGGTATTAATAATTCAATTCTTGTGAAAAGAGGAAATAAACTCCGTACAATTTCTGTTGCTAAGAATATACTTGCGGAGGCACAGATTGGAGAGGAGTTTCCTTGTGATTTTGCAATTTATGATTTGAATCAGTTTTTGAATGTTAATACAACACTTTTCAATGCACCAGAATTAGATTTTGTTAATGATGGATATGTTATTATTCGTGAAGGCAGATCACGACAAACATTTTTCTTTGCAGATCCTAATGTAATTGTTATTCCACCAGATAAAGAGATTACTCTTCCTAGTGAGGATGTTTCTTTTGAATTAAGTACAGAGCAGTTAGATAAACTTCTTAAAGCAGCATCAATTAATCAACTTCCTGATTTTTCTGCAGTTGGTGCGGATGGTAAAGTCAAGTTGGTTGTACGTGATAAGAAAAATGATACAACAAATGATTTCTCTATTGTTGTTGGAGAAACTCAGTCTGAGTTTACTTTTAATTTTAAGGTAGAGAACATTAAGATTCTTCCTGGAACTTATGATGTAGTTGTGTCACAAAAGCTTTTGTCACGATTTAATAGTAATAATTATAATTTAACTTATTATATTGCATTGGAACCTGATTCAACTTTTGGATAATGAGAAAAATTGATCCAAGTGAGTACATGCAGAAAGGATGGGATAGTTCTCCCCACCTTGCTGTTCATCCATATAAAAGAGGTTCACGCCATAATAAGATTGGTATGTGGATCATGTGGACATATTATGTTTTAATTGTGGGCATGGTTATTAGGCTTATTATTTTATTATGAGTGATTTTATATGGGTTGAAAAATACAGACCCAAAACCATTGAAGATTGTATTCTCCCAGAGAATATTAAGAAAACCTTTAGAGATTTCCTAAATAAGGGTGAAATACCAAATATGTTACTTGCTGGACCTCCTGGTGTCGGCAAGACTACGGTAGCAAAAGCACTCTGCAATCAACTAGGGGTAGACTATTATGTCATCAACGGCTCAGATGAAGGGAGGTTCCTTGATACCGTCCGTAATAATGCTAAAAACTTCGCATCCACGGTATCGTTATCATCGGAAGCGAAACATAAGGTTATCATTATTGATGAAGCAGATAACACAGGAAATGATGTTCAACTCCTCCTCAGAGCATTTATCGAAGAATTCGCAGGAAATTGTAGATTCATTTTCACCTGTAATTATAAGAACAAAATCATTGAGCCCCTCCATTCGAGATGCGCCGTCATTGAATTCAACATTAAAGGAAAACAAAAGCAGTCAATCGCAGCACAATTCTTCAAAAGACTTAACTTTATCTTGGACGAAGAACGGTGCGAAAGTGATAAGAAAGTACTTGTCGAATTAATTAATAAGCATTTTCCAGACTGGAGAAGAGTTCTGAATGAGTGTCAGAGATATTCAGTTAGTGGTAGAATAGATAGTGGTATATTAGCAACTTTTTCTGACGTAGCAGTAAATGATCTCATTAAAAACCTCAAAGAGAAGAACTTTCCGGAAGTACGTAAATGGTGTGTCAGTAATATGGACAATGATATTACTGTACTTTTGCGTCGCATCTACGATAATCTTTATGAATCCTTGGTCCCTGCTACTATTCCTGCTGCCGTGCTTGTTTTGGCTAAGTATCAGTACCAAGCAGCTTTCGTTGCCGACCAAGAAATAAATCTACTTGCATGTCTC